>JAANMU010000045.1_pt1 | contig 136156 bp, 118 predicted proteins | sample 7279701 | NCBI WGS metagenome assembly JAANMU01 (sample SAMN14094539, study PRJNA606508) | bioreactor metagenome | isolation source: A lab-scale SPAN reactor treating ammonium-rich wastewater day 57 | place: Ireland: Galway | collected 2017-03-13
CCGGTCGAGGCCGCTGCCGGGCTCGATCAGGTCGAGGCCGGCCTCGAAGCCCTCGCCCGCCATCTGCGCCGCAAGCACGCCGTTGATCGCCGCCTTTCCGGCATGGAACGGCTTACCGGGCGTGCCGAAGGAACCGAGGACTGCGAGTTCGACGTGTTCTTCGTCGCAGATGGTCTGGATTTGGTCGAGGTTGGATGGAGGCACAGCGAGCACCATGCGCTCTTGTGCTTCGGAGATCCATATCTCGGTATAAGAGAGGCCCGCGTACTTGAGTGGTGCGCGATCGAGATGCACTTCGGCCCCGATGCGTTCGCCCATTTCGCCGACGGCGGAAGAAAAGCCGCCCGCACCGCAATCGGTAATGGCAGAATAGAGCGTGCCGGCGTCGTCATCGCGTGCGCGAAGGATTGCATCGAGGACGCGTTTCTCTTCGATGGCATTTCCTATCTGAACGGCGTGCGCAAACTCGTCGGCGTGAGAGTCGGTGAGTTCGGCGCTCGAAAATGTGGCACCATGGATGCCGTCGCGGCCGGTGCGCCCGCCCAGCGCGACGATGAGATCACCGGGTTTGGCCGAGCCTTGAGTTTTGTCGCGTGGCATGATGCCGACGCAGCCACAGAACACGAGAGGGTTGCCGATGTGACGATCATCGAACCAGACGGCGCCGTTGAGCGTTGGGATGCCCATGCGGTTGCCATAATCACGGACACCGGCAACGACATTGGCCAGAACGCGATGCGGATGAAGGCAGCCGGCAGGGATGTCGGTGATGCCCGGCGTCGCAACGCAGAAGACGTCGGTGCTGGCGATGGGTTTGGCAGCGAGGCCTGTGCCGATGATGTCGCGAATGCACCCGCCGATACCGGTGGCGGCTCCTCCGTAGGGCTCGATGGCGCTGGGGTGATTGTGAGTTTCGACCTTGACGCACACTGCATGGTCGTCGTCGAAGGCGATGATGCCGGCATTGTCGACGAAGACGGACAGGGTCCAGTCGAGGCCTTGAGCGATGAGTTCGTGTGTTGCAGCAGCGACTGTGGACTTGAGCAGGTTATGAATGGTGACAGAACCGTCGGGATGGTGGGTTGTACCGGGGCGTGAAAGGGATTGATCGTCGAGCCCAGGGATTGGGATCCCTGGGCTTGGAGTTGGAGTTTGAGTTGGAGTAGAAGAGTATTTGATCGTGGCCTTGAGCGTCTTGTGGACACAATGCTCGGACCAAGTCTGGGCGAGGGTTTCGAGTTCGATGTCGGTGGGTTCGCGCTTGAGATCGCGGTATTCGTCGCGAATGGCGCGCATCTCGTCGAGACTGAGGAAGAGATGGGCGTCGCGACTCAGACGTTCGAGGGCGGCGTCGTCGAGGTCGCGAAACGCAACGTGGCGCACTTCGAACGAAGTCGTGCGGCCTTGGGGAAAGTGAGCGGGATGGTAGGGATCTGCATGAATCGCATGAACAACCGAATTGGCGAGGCTGAGGCGAGCGATGGTGCTGGCTTGTGAAGCATCGAGTCCTTCAAACTCGTACCGCGTGCCTGTGGCGACCTCGGCATCGATGTCGAGGAGAGATCGAATTGCTGCGGCGAGCGATTGGGCGGCAGGGTCCATGACGCCGGGGAGGGGGTGAACTTCGATCAGCGAGGCGGCTGCCGGTGCCGGGGTTGTGCCGATAGTGCCCGATTCGATGACGGGATCGACGAGCAGGTCATGAAGGAGACGGGCGGCCTGGGTGTGGTCGAGGTCGGCAGCGATGAGGTAGACGCGCGCGGTGCGCACGCGCGCGGGCGCGAGGCCAAGGCGCTGGGCTTCACGGAGGACCGAGGCGGCTGAGGGATCTCCGGCTGCGGCGAGAGGGCGGACCTCGAAGCGGTGGACACGTTTCATGGGCGATGGTAAGGGCCGATATAGTCGAGCGATGTTGCCACACGTCGAGTTGTACACGGATGGAGCCTGTTCAGGGAACCCGGGGCCCGGGGGGTGGGCGTTTTTGCTGCGCCACCCGACGAGCGGAAAGGAAATCGAGGATTCCGGGGCTGAGGCAATGACTACGAACAACCGGATGGAGTTGATGGCGGTCATCAACGGGCTGCGGGCACTGGGTAAACGGTCATCCGTGGACTTGTACTCGGACTCTCAGTATGTCCTCAAGGGACTCGAGGAGTGGATGACGGGCTGGAAGCGGCGAGGGTGGCGGACGGCTGGCAAGCAGCCGGTCAAGAACGTGGACCTATGGCAGGCGCTCGACGAATTGGCGGCCGGGCATGAGGTGAGGTTTCACTGGATTCGGGGGCACCAAGGACACCCGGAGAACGAGCGGTGCGATCAACTGGCTGTTGAGGCGTATCAGAAACTGATGCGTGCGAATGGCGAGTGAGGCTTGGCGGTCTAGCCTGGGTTCATCCGGGGATGGTCATGGTCTACGGCGGCGTACCCCGAAGGCGCCAGCGAGAGCAAGCGCGACCGCGCCTGCTGGCGTCGGGACGCCTCCGGTGCCGAGTACCTGAATGGCCGTGTTCGTGGAATAGTCCTGATTCACAAAGGAAACCTCGAATACGGCTGCGACTGCAGACCCCGCGGGGAAGTTGAACTGCCCCACGAGCATCTCGCTCGGGGTTTGTGACTGTGTGCCCGCGATCTCTCCGGACGTGACGAGTCCTGTCACGCCGGAGGGGTTATCAAGAAGTTCAAAGCCTTGGTCAAGTGTGAGTGGATCGGCCGTGAGCGTGAAGAGAAGACCCTCAAAGCGAATGTCGGCATCCCAGCTGTTGAGCAGATAGACGTTTCCGACGGAGTCGATGCGCCAACCTAGGAGCGGCAGGTTGGGAATGGTGGCTCGCGGAGTGAAGTGGGGATCCTTGATCTGAACGTCACCAAGTTTCGGCCCGCTGCCGGCAGCACCGTAGCGGATTTCAACGTTATTGGGGATGTTGAGATCCCAGTCGATCTTGACGGTTTTGGTGTTGTTTCCTGTCAGGGTGGCGCGTACTTCGGTATTGTCGTTGAGCCTTCGAAGGACGGGTCCGACACCTTCGCCAGCGAGGAGTCGGATTTTTGTGGTAGAGGACTCAAGCGTGACATGGAAGTCGGACTTGGCCGCTCCGGTCATGTTTACGCCTCTAGCGCAGTTGATGTACTGGGTTTGAGCGAACGCCCCTTGGGACAACAAGATCGCCGTGATCGCCGTGATCGCCGTGATCGCCGTGATCGCCGTGATCGCCGTGATCGAAATGCACAATCTCATGGTTGGCTCCTTATTTGATTTGAAGCACTGATGAGAACCATCATGAAGTGTACAACACGTCCGGTAATTGGCAAGGAATGTATCGCTTCACTTGTGCGACACAAACAAGGTGTTAACGAGTAGTGGGCGACTTTCGTCGCTGTGGGAGAGTTTTGCAGCGAGGCGCGGCAGGTCGAGTAAACCCTGGGACGGAAGACGCCGATCTAGTCTCGGGGTACGAGTGCGCGGGCGCGGTAAGGCCCGGAGGAGGACGAAGTTTGAACCTGGACATGATTCTTCGGGCTGCGTATGACGCGGATGCGTCTGATATCCACCTGGTCGCGGGCGAGCCGCCGGTGATGCGGGTGCATCAGGTGATGACGCCGATGGAGTTCCCGGTGCTGACGCCTGAAGTGGCGGCGGGGATGTTCAAGCAGATGGCGTCGGAAGAAGCGCAGGGCATCTTCGAGCGGCAGCGTGACGCGGACTTTTCGTACGAGGTGCCGGGGCTGAGCCGGTATCGTGTCAACGCGCACATGCAGCGAGCGAAGATTGGTATGGCACTGCGTGCGATCAAGACGAAGGTTCCGCCACTGGCGAATCTTGGACTGCCGGAGGTGATTGCGAGACTGACGTATCTGCCGCGCGGGCTGGTGCTGGTGACGGGGGATACAGGTTCTGGCAAGTCGACGACGCTCGCGGCGATGATCCAGGCGATGAACGAGCGGTATGCCAAGCACATTATCACGCTGGAGGATCCGATCGAGTACACGTTCGAGAGCGGGCAATGCCTGATCGAGCAGCGTGAACTTGGGCAGGACATGCCGACGTTCTCGTCGGGGCTCAAGCACGCACTGCGCCAGGATCCGGACATTATTCTTGTCGGTGAAATGCGCGACCTGGAGACATCGGCGCTGGCGATCAGTGCGGCCGAAACGGGCCACCTTGTGCTGAGTACGCTGCACACGGTCAATGCGTCGCAGACGGTGGAGCGCATCATTGACATGTATCCTGCGGGGCAGCAGAATCAGATTCGGTCGATGCTTTCAACGACGCTTCAGGCCGTCATCAGCCAGACATTGTTCACGCGGTCGGATCGGCCGGGGATGGTTCCGGCGGTGGAAACACTGCTGGCGACGCCTGCGGTTCGGAACCTGATTCGCGAGAACCGGACTTACGAGATTCCGAACGTGATCGAAACGAACCGGGCGCTTGGGATGTGCAGCCTGGATACGTCTATCGCGGAGTTGTATTTCAATGGGCTGATCAGCAAGGAAGACGCAATCGCTCAGGCGGTGTATCCCGACAAGCTCGAGCGTCAGTTGGTGGCGTGATGTGTGCGCCCCGAGTTGGGCGAGACAGGCGGCTAGACGATGGGGACCTATCAGTATCAGGTCAAGGACCGGAGCGGAAGCATCCAGCAGGGCGTGCTGTCGGCGCAGTCTGCGGCGGCGGCGGCAAGTTCACTGCGCAGCAAGGGCCTGCATGTTGTTTCGATCGGCCCGTCGCGCGACGGAAACTCCGGCGGGTCGTTGCTGGCATCGATCAGCAAGTTGAATGAGAAGAAGCCGACGCGCAAACATGTGCTGGACTTCACAACGCAGTTGGCGGTGATGATCCGCGCGGGCATCAACCTGCGCGCCGCGCTCGAGGGCATCGCAGATCAGACCACGCATCGTTCATTCAAGAAGTTGATTCTGGAACTCAAGAGCGACGTGGAGTCGGGCCGGCAGTTCTCGGACGCGCTGGCGAACCACAGCAAACTGTTCGGCCCGCTGTACATCAATATGGTGCGCGCGTCGGAGATTTCGGGCTCGTTCGCGGACATGCTCGATCGGATCGCGGGGTACATCTCGCAGCAGATGGAAACGCGCAAGATGGTGGTTGGCGCGTCGATCTATCCTGCGATCATCGGCGTGCTGGCTGTAAGCGTGACGATCTTCCTGTTGACATTTGTGCTGCCAAAGTTTTACGCCGTGTTTGAGGGCAAGGAAGACGTCTTGCCCTGGGCGACGAACTTTCTGATGGCGGTGAGCAAAACGGTAATCGCGCAGTGGCCACTGCTGCTGGCGGCCGTGGGTGTGATTGTGGGCATAATCTGGACGGCGCTCAAGACGGAGGTCGGGTCGTTCTGGTTTGACAAGTTCAAGCTGACGATGCCGGTGCTCAAGAACATGTTCAGGTCGCTGTACCTGAGCCGTTCATTGCAGACGATGGGGCAGCTGCTCAATGCGGGCGTGCCGATGCTTGACACTCTGACGATCACGGGCGATGTCTCGGGCAACCAGTTGTACAAGATCATGTGGAGGAAGGTGTACACGAGCGTGAAGCAGGGCAAGAAGATCGCAACGCCGCTGCAAAACGACAAGTTGCTGCCTCGTGCGGTGGTGCAGATGATCTCGGCGGGCGAAGAGTCCGGTAAACTGGGTGAGGTGCTCGACCAGATCAGCACGTATTACGCGAGGTTGCTCAAGGACCACATCAAAGCGGTTACCGGAATGATCGAGCCCATCATGATCCTTGTGATGGGTACGATCGTCGGATTCATCGCGATGGCGATCATCCTTCCGATCTTCAAGATGAGCCAGATCGTGAAATAGCCGATTCGTCGGAGGACAGGGCGCGGTGTGCCCGTCGGAGGACGAAGTGCTATGCGGACCATGGCGAAGGCATCTGTGCGTCGATCGCCGAAAGCTCGAGGCGGATTCACGTTGATCGAAGCGGCGCTGGCGACGGTGATCGTGGGCGTTGGAATCGTGGCCATGGTGGACGCTCAACAGGCGTTCATCCGCTCGAACATGTGGTCGAGCCATGCGGCAACGGGCACATTTCTTGCCAACGAGATTCGCGAGTTGACGCGACACCTGCCTAAGCACGATCCGGTGACGGGCCTGTACCTCGAGGCCGACGGGAATGGGAACTCGACGCTTCGCGGGTGGGGGCGCGAGAGCGGCGAAGTATCTGTCCTGGATTTCGATGATCTGGATGATTTTGATGGTGTGTCGTTCTCGTTCTTCGGCCCTTCGGGGCTCGATGACGGGCAGTACGCGGGACCGATCAATGCGTTCGGCGAAGTCATCCCGAACATCTCGATCGATGGCGAGGTTGCGATCCGTGATGAGCAGACGGGTGTTGTTGAGCCGATGATTGGCTGGACACAGAACGTGGTCGTGCAGAAGGTAGACCCATTCAACACGAGCGTTGTGGTTGCAAACGGCGCGTGGGAGCCTGCGCTTGGCAACTTTGCGGGCCGCGCGGTGCATGAGTATCCGCTGCGCGTGACGGTAGAGGTGACGTATCAGGGGCCGATGGCGATCAACCCGGAGGTTGTCGCCCGAGTGACATGGATTGTTCCGTGAGCGCGGTGCAGGGGAACCTGGAGCGGTGATCATGCACATGAAGAAGCACAAGTCTGGAAAACGGCAATGGACGCGCAAGGGCGTTGCGTCCGTGCTGGCGATGATGTTCCTGATCATCTTTGGTTCGCTGGTTGCGGCGATGGCGATTGCGAGTACAGGGAACATTCGAACTGCGGCGATGCACCTGCACGTGATGCGGGCCATGTCGGCTGCCGAGACGGGTCTGGCGGTCGCGGAAGGCCGGCTGCTGGGCGCCTCGCGAAGGTTTGTCGTGTCGCAGAGCGACATCGACAGTGCGTTTACGTGGGGCCTGTGGACGGGCAACGGCGCGGCGATTGGTGATCACAGCGTGCTGCCGCCAGCGAGCGGGTACTCGGAGGTGAATCCGCCCGCTGGTCTGGCCGAGGCACTGGTGAACCATCACAACTCGGATTTGAACATCATTACAGGCGGGTCGTTCATCGCTTCGGCGCTGATCGGGTCGGCACCGGCTGGTGTTGATAGCGACGAGTACCTGGCGACACATTGGGTGTACACGCCCGCGATCGCCATCGAAGCGCCGCTAAGCGAAGGCTCGCTCCCGCCCGCGTTTCAGATTCGTTACGCTCCGCTGGCCGATGGTCAGCACATTCGTGTGATCGTTGACGGGTTCGACTTCGACTATCGTCGGAACAATGAGCCGATCCGCCGCACCGTGAGCCGCGACTATCGGCTGGTCAAGCGCGTGAACCACGCGATCATCAGCCCGAACAAGATCATGATCGGAAAGAACGTGCGCGTGGTTGGAGACCTTGGTGCGCGATTCGACGATATAGAGTTCGAGATGGGTGATCCGCTGATCATCCGCTCGGACTTTTTCGGCCTTGATCCGGTGCTCGATCTGAAACTGGCGGATTTCTTCGCGGGCGTAGACGCTTATGACGTGGATGGCGACAATCGTTTGCGCGTAGGGCATCCGATCGAGTCGCAGGGGATACCTTCCAACGAGACAGATTACAGCCAGAACGGTGAGGCAGACTACGCCTTCGTGGATGTGACCGAGGACGGTTTCGTCGATGAGTTCGACATCTTCATTCGGCATTTTGATGTTGATGGCGACAAGCGTGTGACGCTCAGCCCGGCGTTGATCGCCGGGACTCCGGCAGAGGCCGCGGGCGCGACTCCGGAGTTCACACTCGATGATGACCTCGCATTGCTGCTCGATGGCGGCAACCCGGACCGCAACAGGAACGGCGTGTTCGGATATCAAGACGTCAACGACAACGGTCGCTATGACCCCGGTGTTGACATTCTGCTCGACTTTGATTCGCGGACAAATACATACCGCGATCTGGAACTGGGATATCGCGACGGGTACATCGACGCGATGGATCAGTACGCGAAAGTCAATGGGCGGGTGGTGTTCCGCGTGAACTCCAACGAGTGGGTTGCGGAGCGTGGCGCGTATGGCCCGAAATTGCGAGGACCCGTGAGGCCAGAAGACAACCAGAGCCCGCTGATTTTCGACGCTCCGGATGCGATGCTGCCCGAGATCAACGTCGACAGCTTCAGCGACACCGAAAACGCGCTGATGGCGGCTGCGTCGGGCGATGCCTTCTGGACGCAAGTCGCGGCACAACTTGGAACGGATGTTGCCTCACTGACACACTGGCAATCGGCGAACAACCCTGGCGGGCCGACTTCGCCACATTTCACTGCCGTGTGGCCCGATGCGAATCTTGACGGCATCCCCGATAATGCGGCGGACGCGTACTTCGAGAAGTCGCCGTTCAACAGCCCGAACTACGCCGATTGGTACTACCGCCCGGTTTTCAGGCGATTCCGGTTCCGCAACGTTGTGATTCCGCTCGGGCTCAACGCGTTGTTCGTCGATTGCGAGTTCATTGGTTCGACGCTGGTGGAAACGTCAATCGAGAACTCCCACCCGCATTGGACTTTGTTCGGCCAGATGGTGATGAACGAAACGCTTGGATACCCGGTGCCGGCGTTTGAGCGTGTGACGTATGGGCCGAACGCAGGCGACAACCCTGCCAATGTGATCGGCGCTCCGTATCTGCCCGATACGGCGCGGCCGCCGCAGCAGGTGCTTGAGAAGGCTGTCTCGCCACTGGACAAGGGTGACATACTTGTTTCAGAGATTGTGAACTACACGAATGAAGCGTACGCGGCTTTGCCGAACCCGCTTGTCATTAGCGGCAAGCGTGTAACCGATACGAAAAAGTTCTCAAACAATATTCGGTTCCACGATTGCCTGATTGTGGGCTCGGTCGTGGGGCGGACGCCGGTGAACTACACACAGGTGCGCAACAAGTTGCAGTTTACGGGAGCAACGCGTTTTTCGCTGTCACACCCTGACTTCCCACAGTCGGGCTTGCACAACCCGGACCCGGAAGATGTGCGGGAGCTGGCAAAGAGTTCGATGATGCTGCCGAACTACTCGGTGGACATCGGTACGTTCAACTCGCCGCCGGAACAGGATGTTCGTCTGACGGGAGCCATCATCGCGGGCGTGCTGGACATTCGCGGGAACGCGTCGATCAAGGGCGCGCTGCTGCTCACATTCAAGCCGGTGCATGGTGAAGGACCGCTGGTTGATGTTGCGGGCAACCCGATCGGGAATCCCGCGGGGTTCAACGCGTCGATCGGATACTTCGGCCCCGAGGATGGCGACTACGAATCAATGGATCCCGAGAGTCTGCCGTTGCACAATGGTGTGCGGATCGTGGGATGGGATTTGAATGGCGATGGGCTTGCGGATCTCGGACCGACCGAAACGCCGACGCAGGCGCAATTGAACGCAGGAGCTGTGCCGGTTCCGTTCCATGGATACGGTCGCATTGAGTTGTCGTATGACCCGGACATGACGCTGCCCAGCGGGCTTCGACTGCCGCTCCAGGTTACGCCGCGGGCGGGTTCGTATCAGGAGGGCAATCGATGAGCAGAGTTCGTACAAGGCGCGGGTTCAGCATCATTGAACTGCTGATTGCGCTCGTGATCACATCAACACTGCTGACCGCCACGCTGGCCGCTCTTGATGCGAGCTTCAAGTCGTACAAGGTCACGAGCGAATCGGCATCGACGCACGTTGTTTCGCGAATCGTGATGCAGCGATTGATGGCCATGATTCGCAACGGCGATGAGTTCGGGCCGTATCCGATCAACCCGCTGACTACGCCAATGATCGAATCGGACTGGATGGAGTTCATCTCGTACAGCAACGCGATCACCGGGGTGCGGCGGGTCACGACACTGAGTCGCCAGGAGAATGATGGCTCATTTGATCTGATGTACACGCTCTCGACGTTTGAAGGCGAGACGCTCGTCGCGGAGCAAACGAGGCCTCTCATTCGCGGTCTGACACAGCTCAACTTCATCATGGAGTATGATGTAGGCCCACGGCTCAAGCGGGTGACGGTTGATATGGTGGTGCAGCCCAATGACCTTCAGGACGCCGCTGTGGCAGCCGACTTGGACGCGCCGACGATTCGGATGGTTGCGTCGGCCTCGCCGCGCCGGGTGGATTGACGCGCGCGCGTACGATGGGGCATGAGCATTGCCGATCATCGTCGCGCCCTGTATCTTCGATGGCTCAATGAACTGACCCGCCTGCCGACTGCTGCGGGACATGAAGGCCGCGTCATTGAATATATCGAGCGCTGGGCAGAACAGCGCGAGGATCTGTTCCTTGAACGCGATGTTCACGGGAACCTGACACTGCAAGCTCGGGAGGCTTGGGGCAGTGAGGCTCCGATCTATATCACGGCTCACCTCGATCATCCCGCGTTTGTCGTCGAGCGCGTACTCGGACCCACGACCCTTGAAGTGAGCTTTCGCGGCGGGGTGATGGACGACTACTTTGTTGATGCGTCGGTGGTGGTGTATCGCGGTGCGACTGCGATGCAGCGCGCGATGCTTTGCGGCCCGAGCGATGGGCCTCAGGAGCCGTTCAAGAGATACGTCGCGGAGCTTGCCGGCCCGCTTGGTGGCGTTCGCATCGGAGATGTGGCTGTGTGGGAACTTCCGATGCAGGAAGTGATCGACGGCGTTCTGCACACCAACGCGTGCGACGATCTGGCAGCGGTGGCGGCCGCGCTCGGCACAATGGAGGAATTGCGCTCAGCACGCGACGCAGGCGAGGCGGTGGGTGACGTGAGGCTGCTCTTCACTCGGGCTGAGGAGATCGGGTTTGTTGGCGCAATCGGCGCAAGTCGTGATGAAACAATGCCTAGGAACGCGCGCGTCATCGCGCTCGAGAACAGCCGGAGCTTTGCAGATTCGCCGATCGGTGGCGGCCCGATCGTGCGCGTCGGAGACCGCGTAAGTGTGTTCTCTCCGGAACTGACTGGCGCTGTGGCCAAGGTCGCGGAAGATATTGCGGGTGGACCTTCAATGGTCACCGCGGCACAGAAGCACAGCGAAGCTCCGGCCTGGCGCTGGCAACGCAAACTCATGGCCGGCGGCGCGTGCGAGGCGAGTGTGTTCTGTGCGTATGGCTACCAATCAACATGCGTGTGCCTGCCGCTGGGCAACTACCACAATATGGCGGATCTGGACGCTGTGCAGGCCGGAACCAATGCGAACCAGCCTCGCGTTGGCCGCGAGTACATCGCGCTGAGCGACTATCTGGGCATGATCGAACTGCTTGTCGGATGCGGGATGCACCTGCCCGAGCGGCCTTCGTTTCGGGAGCGCGTCGAGAAACTGTGGGCCGAGCGGGCGTTTGTGCTGGGGTGTTGACAGGCCGCGCGAGCCAACAAAACGGGCGGAATGCCGAACTTGACGCTCAGATCAGTGACCGAAGAGGTTGCGCTGTGCGAACATGCCTTCTTCTTCAAAGAAGTTCAGCGCCTCATCGACCGATGCGAAGACCTTGGTCGCGGTCTCGGTGATGAACGGGCTGGGCGCCTTGGAGGGTTTCCAGACAACATAGACCTCCTTGGCGTGTTCCCAGGCGTGCTGGAGTTCGCGTTCCACGCCGCTGGAAAGACCCGGAATCGACTTCCCCCCTTCGCCCGAGAGCTCGGGGACATACGAACAGATCATGTCGGCCTGATCGATGAGTTTGAAGTCTCGCATATAGATCTGGCCGTCGATGTCGCCAGCGATGTCGAGGACCTCGCGTGTGCGCATGCGGATGGGTTCCATCTCCGACTGCACGCCTCCGAGTTGGTGGGGCATGTGGTCGAAGAAGTCCTTGCCTTGCTTGACGGCTTCGAGCGCCCGATCGAGCAGGAGTTTCTCATCGACATCGCCCGGGTCAAAAGTGACGAAGTGCTGCGCAAGGGCTGAGCGAAAACTATCTATCTCGGCCTGAACTTCGGGCATATCCGCGACGTGGCTCATCGGGAAACTTGGGTAGACCTTGCGCATCTGCGGGCGGCAAACGAGTTGGAACATCGTGCGATACGTCTCGCTGTGACGCCCGCGGCTGACGATGTAGAACCGGCTCCCCGGGATGGCCTGACTCATAAGTTCTGTCGCGAGGATTTCTTCTTCGCGCCAGACCATGCAGTCCTTGAGGGTCGCGTCAACATCATGCTCGGCGTGCAGGCGGTGATGCACCACCTCAATGTTGTCAACGAGGCAGATGAACACCGTGGGATCGAGTTTACGGACCTGATCAAAGTCGAACGCGGCGAAGAGGCCATGTCTCCAGCGAAAGGTCGCGTGTGTGTTGACGATGACATTGGTGTGCTCGCGCGAATCGGCGATCACGTCCTTGAAGGCTGCGCGGCGAAGGGAGTTGAGGCGGCTCAGTGGCAGGTCGAGGATGCGGCCGGGCCGAACATCCGGAGCCTCGGCATACATCATGTCCCCGACGTTATAGATCTGGATGGATTCGCCCTGCTCGCCTGCAAAGCGGCGGACGGCGTTCAGGTACGACTTTTTGTCGAGCCCGATCTGCCCGGTGACAATCGCGCGCATGTGTTCTCCCGTGTGTGCCTTCCTGGGCGAAGTATAAGCGAACATTGTGTCGCTGGTTGGTGTCTGCAGCCCTGGGTAGTTGATCAAGGTACAAGTAACGTGTGGAAGAGATCTGTTCGGACACTGTTGACTCTGGATCAATCATGCTCCATCACAAAGGGGCTTCGATGAAACGCACGGCCGAAGCCACGGCTGGCATCGCCAACATGCGTTCGATGGGTCAGGTCATGCGCATGTACAACCAGAACAACGACGAGCAGTTTCTCAATCCGTTCGGCGTGGGCCGATCGGTCGCGCCGAACTCTGCGTTCACGATTGCGCCGTCGACCACAATGCACGGTGTCGAGTGGGACTTTTACAAGCCCGGCTTGTCCGGAGTACCACACAGAAGGGTTCGCAAGCTACTGGTACAGCTACCTGACAGAACTCGACGAAGCACCGCGCCTGCGAGATGAACAATTTTCACCAGCTGATGCGTGGATGAAGTCGCTGCGCAGATCATTCGCCTCACGCGAAGAGACACGTTCCGGCTTCATGCTGTGGCCTTCCTCATTCCGCTACTCGCCGACATTCTGGAGCGATTCTTCGCGTTATCCTGGAGGCCCAAGGCGTGTGCCCACCTCTAGCACGATCCAGCCCCAAGCAACGCCTCGCGCTCTGCATCTCTTTCTTGTGCCTCATCGGGCTGGTCGCGGCGACTCTGTATCTGATCGGTGTGGCTGGGCGCAAGAGCCTCCTTACCCCCGAAGAGCTTCGGCTCATTGACCGCATGCAGTGGTCCTCGAAGAAATCCAGCCCAACGCTCTCCCCACCGTAGAATCTCACCGAGTACAGCCTCGCGATCGACCGGCACCTAGGCTTACAACCCGCTGGGCGGGCTTGCACACTCCGGAGGCTGAAGATGGCGATTCTGGTCAACGCCGATACTCGTGTCATTTGCCAAGGCATCACCGGCTCGTTCGGTGCCATTCACACACGCGGGTGTTACCACTATGGGACCAAGATGGTCGGCGGGGTGACGCCCGGCAAGGGTGGACAGAAGGACGACAACGGCCTTCCAATCTTCGACACCGTCGAGCGGGCAGTACAGGAGACCGGCGCGAGCGCCACGATGATCTTCGTCCCGCCCGCCTTCACGATGGACGCGATTCTCGAAGCCATGGACGCTGGGATCGAACTGATCTGTGCAATCACCGAAGGCGTGCCGGTGCAGGACATGGTCAAGGTGCGAGCGATTCTCGACGAACGGAATCTAGCCGCACGCGGAGCCGATGTTCATCCGCGCCAGAGCCTGTTCACCCTCATCGGCCCAAACTGCCCTGGCATCATCACGCCTGGACCCAAAACAGGTTCGGGCAGCAGCGGCATGGACCCCTACACCAACGCCGGGTGCAAGATCGGCATCATGCCCGGGTACATCCATACACACATCTCCGAAGCCAAGAGCGGCAAGGCCGTCGGAATCGTAAGCCGCTCGGGCACGCTGACTTATGAAGCTGTCTGGCAGACGTCAAATTTGGGCCTCGCACAATCGACATGCATCGGAATCGGCGGAGACCCGGTGCGCGGGCTGAGCCATATCGATGCGCTCAAGCTCTTTCAGGATGACCCCGATACCGCAGGCATCCTCATGATCGGTGAAATCGGCGGCACCGACGAAGAAGCTGCTGCTGCGTACATGAAAGATGAGATCACCAAGCCGGTGGCTGCCTTCATCGCCGGCCGCACCGCTCCTCCAGGCAAGCGAATGGGGCACGCAGGGGCGATCATTTCAGGCGGCGAAGGCACAGCCGAGAGCAAGATCGCCGCGCTGCGCGACGCCAATGTGACAGTCGCAGAAACCCCCGCCGACATGGGGCGCGCGATGGCCGAGGCGCTGGGGCTGTAATCATTTATTCCGCGGCTCGTCGGATGATGACTCGTCTTCCGGGCGCGCACCTGTGTCGCGGTAAACCTGTCTCTCCTGGCTATATCGCTCGGGGCTGATGCGCAGGTCGGGCGTCCGGCCTGCAGCATGGTCGTCGTGCAACTTCTTCAGAAACGGCACACACCAACCACACCCCGTGCCCGCGCTCAGACACTCCGAAATGAGCGAAGCAACCGGCGGGTCCTCGCGGTTGAGATATGTGCGAATCTTGCGCAGCGACACGCGAAAGCACAGGCAGACTTGGTCGTCCGGGTCCACAACTGATCGTATCCGGGATTTTGACCTCGAATGGGACCGGTCACCGACGACGATGGGCGAGCACAAGCGCTCCGATGCCAAACAGCACCGCGGAAGCGGGAGATGGAATCAAGTAGATCTGCCCGCGCACTTCGCCTGCCGGATGTGCTGTCGTATGGAAGTTGACATACAGCCGACCAGCGAAGAGTTCATCAACCAAATTTGCTGGCACATTGTTCCATGTGGCATTTCCGACCAGGGGCCAGGTTCCATCGGGATTGCTGAAATGGAACACAATCGGACCGTTGCTTCCCTCGGCGGCATTGTGAATGTGGGCTCCGGGCGTAGCAGGCGTTCCGATGAGATTGTCCGTGATGCTCCAATCGAACGAGTATGTGTTCGCCACGGTGTCGTAGTGTCCGAAGCTCACCCCGGTCGCCGGGCTCAAGGTGTTGTCCTGAGCGCCATCAATATGAGCAACGAAGTGAAAAATCGACGCCTGTGCTCCACCGACGAGTCCACAAACCGCAACAAGAACTGCACCGCGCATGATCCTCTCCTTTTCTCCTTGTTCACCAGTAGAAACAACCGCACCCGATAAAGTGCCGTCGCTTGGGGTAAATGCAACCAATTCGACGACTTAATCGCATGCCCACACACCGCTTTAGGGGAAAATCACGCGATCTTGTTGAGAAGTTCGATGACGCCTTGGGCTAGTGTGCGCGTGGCGACCATGTCGGCGTGGGGCTTGAGATCGCTCGCCGCGTTGGCGGGGCACCCGAACCAAGCGACGCGCTCACGAATGGCCAGGTCGCCGAGGGTGTCGCCTATGCCCGCGAGGCGAGCCGGGTCGAGGCGGTGGCGCTCGATCAGCAGATCGATGGCCGATCCCTTGCTGACGTGCGCAAGGTCGCAGTTGATGCACGTCCAGGTCATGGAGACGCGCAGGGACCACGCATGGCGAGCGATCAAGTCGCGCAGCATCGGCACGACCTCGCGCTCGAGATATGACACATCGTCGTGAAAGATCGTCGCAGCAGCAGACTTGCCGAGTTGAAGAAAACAGCCTCTCGGGCCAAGTTGCGACTCAACCCATCGCTCAAGGTCGCGGATAATCTCGCGGTCGCGAAGCGTAATGGCCGGGTTCATCTTCCAACGGTGCGCCGCAAAGTCGTAGAGCCAGACTCCGTTCTCACAGATCGCGGGCAGCGAAGAACAACCCAACAACCGACACACGGCTTCGGCGTAAGGCTGTGGACGACCGGTGCACGGAACCAGCACGGGGCGATCGTGTCGGGCTTGCGCCCTGGCGTTGTACGCACCTATCTCGACAAGCGCTGCGACATCGGCCGGTGACGAATCCTCAGGCATCAAGCAGCCATCAACGTCGCAGAAGACCACGTCGTAGCGGCGTGAAGAGTTGGATTGGGTCGGCTGCACGAGTCGATCGTAGCGGCGCAAACGAAATCGGAACGCCTCGATTACCACTACTATCAACACTCGGCAGAGTTGGCACGAAAGGAGATGCTCATGGTTTTGCTCTCGCGCATGGCGGCCGCTGTGTTAACGATCGTTGTCCTTGTTTACACAGCCGGCTGTGGTGGGCAGGCCCAGTCTCGCTTTGAGCGCACGGACGAACTGCGTGGGCCCGCCATGCCTGCTCCGTCTCTAGAGGTCCGCACGACCAACGGATCTGTCCGCGTTGAACCGGCTCTGGGCGATGAGATCGTTGTGGTTGCTCACTTTCGCACGCAGACGCAGGAACGGCTCGATGCTGTCACCGCTGTCATGCAACGTGAAAGAGACCACGTTTCCGTCAACGTGCAATGGCCCGATGACAAACGGCACGGCAGCGAATCATGCTCGTTCATCGTGCGGCTGCCGGAGGCCCGGAAGATAACGCTGGTGTCGTCCAACGGCGCTCTGCATGTCGAAAATCTCGGACACGATCTGGATCTGACCACGAGCAACGGCAGCATCACGGCCTCAGGATTCTCCGGCAATGTCGAAGCGCGCAGCAGCAATGGCGCGATCACGCTCACCGGGTTCGATGGCGATGCGAACGCAAGAACCAGCAACGGGCGGGTGCAGATTCTGGAGGCTGGCGGAAGCGTGATCGCCACTTCATCAAATGGGTCGGTGCATCTTGTGCTGACTGACGCGAGCGCTGGGCCTGTCAGTGCGACCACGTCCAACGGTAGCATCACTCTGGAATTTGGGCCCGCATTGCTCGGTTCACTCGCAGCATCGACATCCAACGGCTCGATTTCCGTGTTCGGCCTTGAGCAGACGGGCGACGTCACGACCAAGGCGCGGAACCTGAGCGTCAATCTGGGCGAGTCGGCAGATGCGGAGCCTTCGAAGTTGAGCACGTCCAACGGCAAGATCACGATTCGCAAGCGGTGACCGCGGACGGCACATCGGGCGGCTAGGCTCATCGGCATGACGTCCAGCCTCACGTCCATTCCGCTACCGACCGCGATCGTGCTCATGATCTTGACTCTCGGGTCGATCGGGCTGTTGGTCTATTGGAGCGTTGCGCTTGTGCATGCGGCGGGTACTTTGGCGGGCCTTCCGACCGCCGGGAGCGCCCTGGGTCGCGAGCCGTCTGAACAACATCGTGTGTGCGTCATCGTGCCAGCTCACAACGAGGCAACGAACATCGGAGCGCTGGTGGCATCAATGCGCGCACAAAATGATGCGTCAGCGAGGTTCGTACTCGCTCTGGATCGATGTACCGACGACACTGAAAGCATCGCCCTCGCAGCGATCGGAGACGATGATCGCTTCGAGATTGTGCCGATCGAGTCCTGCCCGCCCGAGTGGGCGGGTAAGGTGCATGCGGCGTGGATGGGCGCAAACCGATCGCAGGCTGCTGCGGACGCTGACCTGCTTGTGTTTTCGGATGCGGACTGCTCATTTCATCCCGAGTGTCTGCGGGCGTGTGCTGTGTTGCTCGACGAGCGCGGGCTCGACATGCTCAGTCTGCTCAGCACGCTCTCGACACGACATTGGTTCGAAAAGGTCGCACAGCCTGCAGCAACACTCGAACTGATGCGACAGTACCCGCTCTTACGCGCCAACCACGAAGGTGATCGGCAGAGGCCGTTCGCAAACGGGCAGTTCATGATGTTCCGCGCCTCAGCGTACCGCCAGATCGGCGGGCACGAAGCGGTGCGAGAGGCACTGCTCGAAGACATCGCGTTTGCACGGCTGCTTGCTCGTGCTGGCCTGCGAACGGGTCTTCTGCTCGCGGGAGAGGCGATGTCGTGCCGCATGTATGACACATGGCGTCAGTTTCGCGAGGGTTGGAAGCGGATCTACATCGAGGCCGCCAACCGCAAGTCTCGCAGGCTGGCACAGGCATCGTTGGTCGCTCGCGCGACAGGAACCATACTTCCTCTGTGTGGCGGGCTGTGCCTGGCGATGGGGCTTTGGGTTGAAGGCGGCTGGGATCCGCTGCGCGTTGTGGCAATTGCGTCCTCTGGAGCCGGCCTTCTTGCTTGGCTCGCTGCGCTGCTCGTGGTGGCAAGGGCGGGGCGATCGCCGTCGTGGGCTATTGTTTGTCACCCGATAGGGTCGTGGCTGGTTGGTGGGATACTGGCCCGGGCGGGCAAGGATCTTGCGCGTGGCCTCCCCACGCGGTGGGGTGGCCGGGAGTATGTGCTGAAGGATCGGTCGCAGACATGATTCGGTTTCGTCGCACAAGTCCGGAAGTTCGGCTGGAAATGACGCCGTTGATCGACGTCATCTTTCTGCTGCTCACGTTCTTTATCTTCTCGCTTGTCTTGCTGGTGCGGGCCGAAGTTCTTGACATCAAACTGCCTTCGATCAACACCGGCGACAAGCCGGGCGGCACGAACATCACAATTGTGCTCGACAATCAGGGGGCTCTGTTCTTCGAGGGCGAGCCAATCGAGCTCGAAGTTCTGGCCGAGGCGATTCGGGCGCGGCGTGAAGTTGCAGTCGATGCTGCTCTGTTGATCGCAGCCGACCGAGAGGGGTCGTCAGGCAAACTCATAGAACTGGTGGCGTATCTCTCCCGCGAAGGACTTGGAGATTTCAGCCTCATCGGCATGCAACCCCCGCCAGCGCCTGCGGAATAATGGGGTGGGTTCACAGTTCGACGCGGCGGTCGCGATCAGTCCCCGTATAATCAGCTCAAATATGGACACAAGTTCGAACCAACCCTTCACCCCCCGCCTCGTGCGACGCATGCTGTTGATGTGCGCGGTGATCTGTTCAACGATCCTGGCGTCGTTCGAGCCGGATTCGGCTCCGCCACGCGCAATCCCTGCCGCACGCCAGGCGAGCAACGTCGCGGTCATCACGATCAGCGGGATGATCGATGGCGTCACGACATACAGCGTCAAGCGCCGAATCGAACGCGCACACGCTGCCGGAGCCAATGCGATTGTCTTCGAGATCGATTCCGAAGGCGGGGAGCTCGGCGCGGTGCTTGATCTATCGAGCGCGATCAAACTCAGCCCGGTGCCAAATACTGTGGCGTGGATTCATTCGAAGGCTTACTCGGGCGGAGCGATCATCGCCATCGCCTGCCGCGAGATTGTGGTCTCGCCCAGCGCGGCGATGGGTGACGCATTTCCAGTCACCATCGGGCGGCGACAACAAGGACAAGGCATCGGATTGCGAGGCCTTACGCCCGACGAGCGGACCAAGCTCCTGCCGCCGCTGCTCGCCGACGTGGTCGACTCGGCCCGGCGCAGCGGGTTCGACGAGTATCTGGTTCAGGCGATCGTGATAGATGGCGTCGAGTTGTGGTATGTCGAATCGCGCGAGACCGGCCAGCGCTTCGCGATCAATCAGGCAGAGTTCGAGCGGGTGTTCATGCGCGATGCGCCGCGCGACATGCCGATGATTCCGCGTGTGACCAATGCTCGCGCGCCGACCGCGACCGCCCCTGCCACGGAGGACTCTCCGGGCACGCCAATGAGTCGCGAACTGCTGTTCCAGCCGGCCGCCCCAAGCCTCACCGATCTGCGTACCGCTGTTTCAGATCGTCTGAACGAGGAAAGCACCCGTCCGGTCTTTGATGAGAGCCAGCAGGGGCGATGGAACTATGTCGGCTATGTTGCCGACGGCAGCGCGCCGATCGTGATGTCGGCTGCCCAGATGCAACAACTCGGATTCGCGGCTTCTGTCATAGGCAGCGACAACGAACTGTTGGCCTTCTTTGGTGCGACGTCGCTCGTTCGCCTTGATGAGTCGTGGTCGGAGCGATCGTCGCGGTTTCTGACAAGCATGGTTGTGCGCGGCATTCTGGTTGCGGTCTTCCTGCTCGCGCTGTTTATCGAAATGACAAGTCCGGGCATGATCCTGCCCGGTGCGATTGCCGTGGCTGCGGGGTTTCTGCTGATCGCTCCGCCCGTCGTCATCGGAATGGCGGGTTGGTGGGAGATCGGAGCCATTGTGCTGGGCATCGCACTCATCGCCATCGAGATCTTCGTGCTTCCTGGCTTCGGTTTCTTCGGAGTGGTCGGGTTTGTCGCGCTCTTTGGCGGATTGATCGGAACGTTTATCCCCAACAACGCCGGCATGTTCCCCGGATCAAACTCGGCAGCACGCGAAGCCTTCACGGGCATGATCACCATTGTGCTGGGAGCGCTGACGGCCGGGATCGGGATGTACTTCGTCTCAAAGCACTTTGGCACCATTCCATTCCTCAATCGATTGATCCTGACCGCGCAAACCGACACCGATGAGTCTCAGCCGCTCGTCGCCATGATGGACCTTGATGCTTCGGGTCTCGTCCGCGTCGGCGATGAAGGCGTGGCTGCAACCAACCTCAAGCCTGTCGGTCAGGCGGAGATCGGTGATCGCCTTGTCGATGTGACAGCAGATCTGGGGTTCATCGCGGCTGGAACTCCGATCCGGGTTGTGGGGGTCGATACCTGGCGCGTGCTCGTCGAGGCAACCGGCGAGGCCCCCGTGCCAACCGAACCGACGCATGGAGATCAACCGGCATGACCGAAGCGTTGCTCTACGCGGGCATCGGCCTGCTTGCTATTTCCATTCTGCTGATCGTTGTCGAGGCGTTCATTCCCTCGGGCGGAATTATCGGCACGGTTGCCATCCTTGTCGCGATTGCCGGTGTCGTTGCGTTGTTTCGCTATGACGTGCGATGGGGCTTTGCAGGCGTGCTGAGCGTTCTGGTGCTCGGGCCAACGACATTTTTCTTCGCGTTGTCGCTCCTCCCTTCGACGCCGTTTGGTCGCAGGCTGATCGGCGAAGCGACGGAGGAGCAGGTCGCCGAACAAATGGAACAGGAACGCCGCATCGTCGAGCAATACGAAGTGCTCGTCGGGCAAGAAGGCGTGGCGGTCACGGACCTGAGACCGGTGGGGCAGGTTCGCATCGATGCTCAGCGTTACGAAGCACTGGCCGAGGGTGCGCTGATCGATGCGGGCGCGCGCGTGCGTGTCGTCTCGGCCCGGCCGAACCAAATCAAGGTCCGAGCGGTGCGCAACCCCCGGACGAACTAGAATGACATTCGCGGATCACCCTGATTCAGGAGTTGCTCGACCATGTCAGACACTATTTGGTGGATTCTCGGGATCATCGTCGGACTTGTGGCGATTGTCATCTTCTTCTCGATCTTCCAGTTCCTCGGCCTGTGGTTTCAGGCCTTGCTGTCAGGCGCTCGGGTTTCGCTGATCGACATCATCGCCATGCGCTTCCGCAAGGTCGATACGCGCGCGGTGGTCCTGAGCCGCATTCGTGCCGTCAAGGCCGGTATCGCGGCTTCAACAAACCAGCTCGAAACGCACTATCTGGCGGGCGGGCGGATTGTCAACGTTGTCAACGCGCTCATCGCTGCCAAGCGCGCCCGCATCGATCTCGACTGGGACACCGCCTGCTCGATCGATCTGGCCGGCCGCGACATCTTCGATGCTGTGAACACGTCGGTCAATCCGAAAGTCATCGACTGCCCGAACGTGGCGATGGGCCGTACGACCATCGACGCCGTGGCCAAGGACGGCATCCAGCTCAAGGCCCGCGCCCGCGTCACAGTGCGTACGAATCTGGCCCGTCTGATCGGTGGCGCAACCGAAGAAACGATCATTGCTCGAGTTGGCGAAGGCATTGTGTCCGCAATCGGCTCGGCCGAAAGTCACAAGCAGGTTTTGGAGAACCCAGACCGGATCTCCAAGGCCGTGATGGCGCGTGGCCTCGACGGCGGAACGGCGTACGAGATTCTGTCCATCGACATCGCAGATATCGATGTCGGTGACAACATCGGCGCGAAGCTTCAGGGCGATCAGGCCGAAGCAGACAAGCGAAAGGCCCAGGCCGAAGCCGAAAAACGCCGTGCAATGGCTGTAGCGCAAGAGCAGGAATTCAAGGCCGAAATCGAGAAAAACCGCGCCATTGTGGTGCTTGCCGAGGCCGAGGTTCCCAAGGCCATGGCCGATGCGTTCCGCTCGGGCAACATGGGCATCATGGACTACTACCGCATGCGCAACATCGTCGCCGATACCTCAATGCGCAAGTCCATCGCGGGCGATACTGAAAACGAGCGCCGCTGAGTCGTCTCAGTCCCTCTTGCTTGCTTTCTGGGCGCGGTCGAGCAGCCGCTTGACGCGCGCCTGCCTCGCTTCGTCATTGAACCAGATTGACGTCTCGCGTCGCGCTTCGGCTAGAACCTGCGCATCATCGGGTGCAGCAGTGGGCGTCGGCTCGTATCGCATCGAAATGCGCGTCGCAAGGGCCGTATCCACGCGGTTGTCCGCTCGCCGTTGGTCTGCCGCATCGTCGGTCCCGCCAAGCCCGAGCGACTCAATCAACCAAGGCGGAGGCTCGCCGATCACATAAATCGTTCCGGCCGGAATCTTCGCCAACGTGCCGTATGGTGAGTCGATGTATTGTGAGCGATCAAAGATTGCAGTCAGCCCGCCGCTGCGCCGCGCAAAAAGATCGCCATCAATCCCCTTCAACTGATACACGCGATCCCAGTCGTCGGGCGAGCGCAGGTCAAAGCCTTCAAGACGCAGGCTTGCCGTCAGGGGCCCGACGTCGGAATACCCGGCATCAACCGACCGATCAAAGTTCCACCCCGAAGCACGGTCGCGCTCGAACTGCCCAGACGCCGCTGGGGCCGCAAGCGCGATGCCACACGCAACCAGCGCCCGTCGGCTCATCGCTCGGCACCAAGAATCACGCGGATCGTGATCGCGACGGTCTGATCGCCCTTGAGATCTTTGATGGCCAGGCCCTCGGCCTTCCAGCGGTAAATCGCGTCCAAAAGCGGGCCGTCGACATGTTCATGCCCGGTGCTGCGAACGCGGCCCTCGATCTTGGCAAAGTATGCCCGCTTCACCACCCCCTTGGCATCAAACTCGATTGTGATGTGAGGGTCGCGCGGACGTGCGATCGAACGGGTCGTGACGCTGTAGCGGGGACGGACAGTCGTGATCTCAAGCCCTTCCGTCGCCAGGGGTCTGCCCGGACGATACTCGAGCGACTTGCTCAGTGATGAGGCGTCGCTCTCGCGCCGATCCTCTTCGCCCGGTGAACCCTGCGCCGAGGCTTGCGAAGGTGCCGGGGTGGCCTCGGCAGTCGGCTTCACCTCCGGCTGTTCCACCGATTCCGGTGCGGGCTGGGCTACCACAACTGGAACTTCCTCAACCACCTCCTGACTGGGCGCATCGTCCATCGTCGAGACCATCGGCACCAACGATGCAACCGTCTCGGCCACTGCCTGCTCAGTGCTCGGTTGAGGCGGGGATGCTACTGCTGCCTCGATTGGCTGCTGTGCCTCAGCAGGTTCGGCAACCTCAGGAGTTGTCATCGGAGTGGCGGCCGCGGTCGCTTCCTGCCCTATTTCGGGGCTCAGGGCTGCCTGCTCCACCGTCGATTGCTCCGCCACATGCTCTGTGGGCGTTTCAAATCCGACCCAGTTGACTGTAACCGCGTTCGACTTCTGCACCCCGAGACGAATTTGGGGTGTCTGGTCGGAGTCAATCGCGCGGTGTGGCGTCTCCGCGCGGTCGCCCGAAGCGTCGCTCGGCAAGGCAAAGACGACCAAGGTTGCAACATGGGCACACAGGCTGAGCAGCACACCCAGCATCAGCCCTCGCTGTGAAGAATTGCCGAACGTTGACCCGGTCATGACAAATCGTAGGTACGCTTAAGATCCGCAATACGTTCAATCCCGAACCCTGTTTGGAATCTGGTCGAGCCGTTCAGGGCGACTCCTGCTCAATCGACCAGATCAGTTCGCCGGGGCGACAATCGATGTGTAGTGCGAAGAACCCCGGCTTGCCGTCATGACCAGAAGTTTCGTGCTTTTTGACGAGGGGCCAGATGATTCGGCGGTCGGTCTCGGGCAAGGGGAGCGAAGAGACGGTGTCCTGCTCGTGCCATTCGAGCAGCCCTTCTTTCATGGGGCCTTCCTTGACCGCAACCGGGCCGAGGATGCGGTAATAGAACAGCAACCAATGACCCTGGCCCTCGAACGCGCACTCGCTGATCAGTCCGGCAAGATGAATGCGGTCGATGGGAATGTCGATGCCAGCTTCTTCGCGGATCTCTCGCTGGGCACACTGGGCGGGGCTCTCCCCGGTTTCCATGTCGAGTTTGCCACCGATAGGCGAGCACAGGCCGAAGTTTGGTTCCTTCTTGCGGCGAATGAGGAGAACGCGCCCTTGCTCGTCGCGCAAATCACAAAGGCATGCGAGTCGATATGGGAGCGGTCCCGGGTTCGTGAGTTGGGGCAGGATGTTTGCGGGGTCAGGCACGGTGAGCGAGGATAGCGTGTTTGACGTGTTGTTTCCGTGACTCGCCCCGATTCGCCCGCCAAGCCGATAGATTCTTCGTGACTACTTCCACATTACCATCTGTTGTGCCCGCACCGATCAATAACTGGGTGTCCGATGTCTTCCGCGCTCGCAGGCCTTATATGGTCGGCATCGGCGGATGCGGCATGTCTGGTCTTGCGAGATTGCTGCGATCGGGTGGCGCGCTTGTCCGGGGGAGCGACTCGAGCCTGACAGCTCTGACCGAGAGATTGCGTGCCGAGGGAATCATGGTCGAGCACGATGGGTCGGGGTCCGAATTGCCTGCGGACCGAGACCTGTTGATCGTGTCGGCTGCGGTAAAGCGGGATCATCGGCTGGTGCGTGAGGCCGAGGCCCGCGGCTTGCCGATCATGACCTACGCCGAAGCACTCGGGCTCGCGATGTCCGGTCGCACGGGCGTCGCCATCGCGGGAACGCACGGCAAGAGCACCACGACGGCCATGCTGGGATGCGTGTTGATTGACGCAGGGCTTGATCCGTCGGTGATCGTGGGCGCGACATGCGCACAACTCGGGCACGGAAGCCTCACGGGTGAGGCTCAAGAACCCGTCGGCTCGCGCGTTGGCTCGCTCGTGGTGCCGCTGGGCGCGTTCGCGGGCAAGCCTGGCTTGCTCATTGGCGAGGCATGCGAGTTCAACCGATCATTCCACAACCTGTATCCGACCCTTGCGTCGATCAGCAGCGTCGAGGCGGACCATCTGGATATCTATGGCTCGATCGATGCGATCGTCGAGGCGTTTGCAGTCTTTGCTCGGCGCGTACCGCCAGCGAGCCAAGGCGGCAAACTGTTGATCGCGCACGACGGCGCATACCGCGGCGTCGTAACAGCCGGGCTTGAGTGCGCGGTCGAAACGATCGGCTTCAACCCGGCTGCCGATTGGCACGTGTCGTACGACGCGGCTTCGAGGCGGACGACACTGCGGCACGAAGACTTGCGTCTGGAATGGATCTGCCACATGCCCGGCGAACACAACGCGATGAACGCTGCCACTGCAGCTGCACTTGCAATGTCGCTTGGTGCCGAGCAGGCGCGAGTCGAGCGCTCGCTCTCCGCGTTCCGTGGCCTGGACCGTCGCATGCAGTTGTTGGGCGACGGGGCCTTGCCCAACGGTGGCGTAGTTCGAGTGTACGACGACTATGGGCATCACCCCACAGAGATTGATGCGACACTGCGAGCACTGCGCCAGGCAGAATCACCCGAGGCCCGGGGCGGACGACTGATCTGCGTGTTTCAGCCTCATCAGCACTCGCGGACGCGATTTCTGCTTGGCGAGTTCGCGACGAGTTTCGGGCCGGCAGATGTGGTGATTGTCCCCGATATCTACTTCGTGCGCGATTCACAGACGGAGCAGCAATTGGTTTCATCAAAGGATCTGGTCGAGAAATTGCGAGAGAAAGGCGTCGAAGCTTCGCTTATCAATCAGTTCGATGCAATTGTCGAGCACCTTCGGACGTTTGCCCGCAATGGTGACTTGGTGGTCGTCATGGGTGCGGGCCCGGTGTGGCAGGTCGGACATCAATTCATGAAGTCGCTTGGAAAGGTCCAACTCTGATGACGTGTTCGGCAGAAACGCGAGAAGTACAACGCGATGCGCCGATCTCAACATGGTTCGGCGTGGGCGGTTGTGCTGACGCGCTGGTTGTCGCCCAGTCGGACGATGATCTGAGATGGGCGATTGAAACTGGCGAACCCGTGCGCGTGCTCGGCGAGGGTGCAAACTTGCTCGTTGCGGACGAAGGCGTGGGCGGAATTGTCATCTCACTGGCCAGCGACTTCTTCAAGCAAGTCGAGATCGATCCCAGAACGCACCTCGTGCATGCGAGCGCGGGTGTGGATCTGCGCCGGCTGATCACGCTGACAAGTAACGCGGGGCTGTCGGGCCTTGAAGTGCTCGGAGGCATTCCCGCGAGCGTCGGCGGCGCAGTGCGGATGAATGCTGGCGGCGCGTTCGGGCAGATCTGTACTTCGATTGCACGGATTCACGCAATCGACGAGCGCGGTCGAAGCCGCGTGTTTGAAGCTGCGGAAATAGACTTCGGCTACCGCCGTTCGGGGCTTGATGATTGCATCATTACCAAAGCGGAGTTTGCCCTTCTGCCCGATGACGTCAGGGCGATTCGCGCTCGATTTCGCGCTTGCATGGAGAAAAAAAGCGTGAGCCAGCCGATGGCCGCGTCGAGCGCCGGGTGTGCATTCAAGAATCCGATGTTGATCGACACTCTCGAAGACATCGCCCCTGCCGGTGCGCGCGTCAGCGCCGGACGGCTGATCGATCTGGCTGGTTGCAAGGGCCTGCGCTGCAGGGGGGCGGAAGTCAGTTCGGTGCACGCAAACTTCCTCGTCGCACACCCGGGCGCGCGAGCCAACGACCTACTGGCCCTCATGCTCGCAGTCGAAGAGCGCGTGTTTGATCGATTCGGCGTGCGACTCGAACGCGAGGTCGTGGTCTGGAGCCGAAATCCATGACACGGGTTCTGGTGCTTGGTGGCGGGCCTGACGCGGAGCGCCCCGTGAGCCTGACCAGCGCCCGTTCGGTCGCGCAGGCCTTGTCCTCGTCGCACACGGTCATCGAACGAACGATCGATCGGCTGAGCCTGTCGGAGTTGCGGTCGATCGAAAGCGAAGTGGTGTTTCCGGTGTTGCACGGGCAGTATGGCGAGGGCGGGCCATTGCAGGATCTGCTCGAAGCCGATGGCCGACCGTATGTCGGCTGCGGGCCGCGGGCCGCCCGGGCGTGCATGGACAAGATGGGGTGCAAACTGCAAGCCTCGCGGCTAGGGATTCGTACCGCCCCAGCATTTGTTTTTGATCCACGCGACGACCATGCACCGATTGACCCACCGGTCGTCCTCAAGCCGACGCACGACGGTTCGAGCGTCGGGCTGCATGTGTGTCGGGACGAAGCAGGGTGGACGCGAGCCGTTGGGCAGGCACGCGAGGATCTTTGCGCGAATCCATACCGAAGTTACATGGTTGAACAATACATCGCCGGGCGCGAACTGACAGTTGCACTCCTCGCTCGCGAAGGGTCGCTGCAGGCGCTCCCGATCGTCGAGATCGCGGCGGCTGGCGGCGTGTACGACTACGAGGCAAAGTACCAACGCTCAGACACGATCTACACGACCGATCCCGCCTTGCCCGCGGGCGTCCGCGAGAGCGTGTGTGCCGAAGCCCTGGCGTTGGCTCTGATGCTGGGTGTGCGCGATCTGGCCCGTGTTGATTTTCTACTCGACCGCGAAGGTTTGTACTGGCTGCTCGAAATCAATACAATGCCCGGCTTCACCCCAACATCGCTGGTCCCTAAGGCAGCAGCAGCCGAAGGGCTCTCGTTTGCCGGCCTGTGTTCGCATCTCGTCGAGTGTGCCCTGTCGCGGTCGCACCAGAAGGCATAGAAACAAGCATGGCTCGAACACGCAAGAAATCGTCTCGCAGGGCATCGCGCGCGGCATCCTCGAAAGACTGGGGCAAGGTCTGGCGCATCGCGTCTCCCATCGTGGCCGGTCTCTGCGTCATCGCGATGGGAACGGGCATGACCTTCGGCGTCAAGCACCTCGATCAGACCGCACGAGAGCTCCTTGTGCAGGAGGCGATCACGATCGAACTCACGCCTCCGGTCTCGACCGAAGGCTTGCGCTGGGTGCCTCAATCGGAAATTGACGCGTTGATCGAGCGCAGTCTCGGGCTGCTGCGGGGGCGCGACCCGCTCAGTGCCGCTGCGCTGGCAGATGTTGGCCGCATGCTCGAACGCTGCGGGTGGTTTGATGGCTCGCCGAAGGTGCAGCGCGTCGGGCGTGACCGGGTCCAGATTCGCGGCAAGTGGCGCGTCCCGGCAGCTGTCGTCAATCATAACGGGCGCGATCATCTGATCAGCTGGGATGGAATGATCATGCCGATGGTGTTCGCGCCTGGAGCTGCGGAGGTCAAGGCAATTCTCGGTGCGGGTCTGGCGCCAGCCGATCCGAACCCCGAGACTAAATACATGAAGGCATGGCCCGGAACAGACGTGCAGGCAGCGCTCGCGCTGCTTCGTGTGCTGGTCAACGAACCATATTTTCATCAGGTCGGCGCGATAGATGTGCGGCTGATGGCGCGTCAGGGTGTTCTCGAAATCATCACACCGACCGAATCGCGAGTCGTGTGGGGCGCGCCTCCGGGGCAGTTCAAGCCCGGCGAAGTGACAACAGAGGTCAAGCTCCAGCGACTGAGCAGCCTGTTTCGTAAAGATGGTCGCATCGATGGCAACAGTGCCCGGATGGAGATTCATGGCCCACTCCCACTCCGCGAGGGCCTGGACACCAACCCGTGAAGCGAAGAATGGCAGCGCAGGATCTCGATCTCTTCGGGAGGCCTCCGGTGGGACGACAGACCTGGGACTACCGCCGTGGCGAGCCTCGCACGTTTGCGCTCGCGTGGACAGTGTTCCTGATGGTCTCGACGCTGATCATGTTCGCGTCGCTTGGGCCTGCGCGAATCGTGACCGAGGACATCTATCAGCCAGCCGTGCGCATTCTGATCGTCTCAGTGACGGTGGGGATGGTGGTCTTGTGGCCGATGGTGCGCTTGTGCCAGGAGCGTCCCAGCGGCTCAATCTGCTCGCACATCGCCCACGACCTGTTCATCGTGGTCCTGCCGGTGCAGGCGCTGATCTGGCCTCAAACGCTGCGCATGCTTGCACAATGGACCGTGGAGCAAGCGAGCGCGGTGAGTCTGTGTCAGGCAGCGTGGACGACCGTTGTGGGCGCGGCGCTGTGCTTTGCATACCTGCTTGAATCGCCGCGATCACAAAACGATCTGCAGCGGGCCGGATGGATGATCGCCATTCTCGGGTTGTTCATCGGCCTGCCACTTGTGCTGTTTGCTTCGGGTATGATTGATATTGGTCCAGCCAGCGGAACGGCATGGGCAATCATGGCTTCACCCATTACTGCCGTCCACGAGTTGTCTCGGGAACATCCGCCGTCGGGCGTATTGGTCATTCGGGCCGCCCACTGGTTGAGCATCGCCGTGACGGCCCTGGTTGGTGCATGTGCGTGGATGACCGCGCTGGGCATTGAGGTCGCACGCTCGGGCCGCAAGGCATAGTGTCTGGTTTGGGGGTTGCTGTCGCGGCCCGTCAGAACGGAGGAGATCGCATGGAACTGTTGACGCGCGAGGAAAAGGAAAAGCTCGAGCGGCGTCTCGAAGAGTTGCGGGCTAATCGCCCGGTCATCTCCGAGCGCATCGCTGAGGCTCGCGCACTGGGTGATCTCAAGGAGAACGCCGAGTATCACGCAAGCCGTGAGCAGCAAGGTCTTGAAGAGGCCGAAATCCGTCGGCTCGAAGACCGCCTCTCGCGCGCCCAGGTCGTTGACAACTCCGCGGCCAAGTCGGCGGAGGTCGTGTTCATCGGATCCGTCGTCAGGCTTCGCAATGTGACCACGGGCGACGAGGATATCTACCGGCTGGTCGGGGAAACGAGCGGGAGCATCACTCTCGAGTACATCGAGGTGACAGCAACAAGCCCGATGGGCGAAGCCCTCATGAAAGCCCGTGTCGGCGAACAGGTGCGCGTCAAAGCCCCTCGCGGGATCAAAACGTTCGAGGTCATCGAGCTTCTGTAAGCAACCGTGACTCGATATAAAAAAAACCGGCGCAAGCGCCGGTTTTGGATTCATCAACAATCTGTACACATACCGTGCGAAGCCTGATCAGTGTGCAACCGGAGCTGGCGTCAGACGCGATGGACGGTCAAGGTACATCAGGGTCCGCCCAAGGTCTTCGTGCAGGAGGCGGAAGTGCTGGTTGGACATGATGGCCAACGAGTTGTTGACCTCGGTGTGCCGCTGAGCGCTGGTCGAGAGACCCGGGGTCAAATTCGAGCGGATATGGCGGACATCCGTGCTCTTGGTCGAGCCGCCACTGGCGCACCCCCCAAGCAGAACGGCAGCAGAGCCCAGCATCGACGCGACGAGAATACAACGGCGGTTCTTCATGTTCTGCCTCCTGGCTGACGGGTTCTGTGCTCTACCTCGACCTCTGCGAGGTCGCTGACCGGGCTTGATTGTGGCGGGAACCCGGCGCAAGGTCAAATTGCACTGCTCTTTCCTTACGCGAAGTTTCCCATTCTGTTTCATCGGACCATGCCGAACCAGAACACAAACTTCGCGAAAGAATCGGAAAATTGGTCTCGACCCGAGGGGCAGATTCTGGTATGGTGCTTCCTGTCAGGCCGATTCGTCGGCGTCCAGGCGGTTTGGTGAATGTCCGAGCCTTTGAACCCTCGATCGGGAACCGGGATCTCGAACGACGAACACGCCCCCTCGACGGGGAAGTTCCGGATTCGCTGCGATGGTACCCACCTTGAATCGGGGTTCGGACATTCCAGATCGACTGGTGCCGACCAATCGGCTTGGCCCTTTTTTGTTCCCCAACCGTCGGCCGGGCACACTGGCTGAAAAATGCCCATCGCCTGCCACTTCGGCAGCGCGGCGGGGCACCCAAGCCTGTTGGCAAGGGCATGGGGGCAGCAGCGACTGGCGCGGCAATTGCACGATCCATCGAGAACGGGTTTTTACCGAGGAGTGAATCATGCGCATGGATCGCTTTACAACGCTCGCCCAACAGGCCCTGGCCGACGCCCAGATCGATGCGTCGCGCAGATCAAGCCCCGAGGTCAACGGGCTGCACGTTCTGGGAGCGCTCCTGAGCGATCGCAACGGCGCGCCGTGGTCGATCTTGGCGCGCACAGGAGCGGACGTAGGGCGCATTGCGTCGCTGGCCGAGAGCGAGTTGGGTCGCCTGCCCAAAACAAGCTCGGGGGCGGGATCGTCGGGGCGGGCGATCATGGATGTGCTGACGGCTGCCGATGCGGCCGCGTCGCGCATGAAGGACGCCTACGTCTCAACCGAACACCTGCTTGTGGCGCTGGCGGAAGTTTCGGGGCCTGCCAAGGAGTTGTTGACGGTTTTGGGACTTGATCGCAAGGCCATCGAGGCCGCGGTGCAGCAGATTCGCAAGGTGTCGGGAGTCAGCAGTGTCAATGACCCGAACGCGGAGTCGAGTTATGAGGCTCTCTCGAAGTATGGCATCGACCTGACGGACAAGGCACAACAGGGGAAGCTCGACCCGGTCATCGGGCGAGATGAGGAGATTCGGCGGACGATGCAGGTGCTCAGCCGCCGCACGAAGAACAACCCGGTGCTCATCGGCGAGCCCGGCGTAGGCAAAACCGCTATCGCGGAAGGCCTGGCTCTGCGGATCGTCAATGGCGACTGCCCGGAGTCGATGCGCTCGATGCGGATCATCGCGCTGGATGTGGGGCAACTGCTCGCGGGCGCGAAATATCGCGGCGAGTTCGAGGAGCGTCTCAAGGCTGTGCTGCGCGAAGTGCAGGCCAGCGAAGGTCAGGTCATTCTCTTCATTGATGAACTGCACACGATCATCGGTGCCGGGGCGGCAGAGGGGGCAGTGAGCGCGGGCAATCTGCTCAAGCCGGCACTGGCTCGCGGCGAGTTGCGCGCGATCGGCGCAACAACGCTCGATGAATATCGCAAGCATGTCGAAAAAGATCCGGCGTTTGAGCGGAGATTTCAACCCATTTACGTAGGACAGCCCAGCGTCGAAGAGACTGTCGCGATTCTGCGAGGGCTCAAAGAGCGCTACGAGGCGCACCACGGCGTGCGGATTCGCGACGATGCGATTCTGGCGGCCGCGCGGCTGAGCCATCGGTATATCGCGGACCGATTCCTGCCCGACAAGGCGATCGATCTTGTGGACGAGGCCGCGTCGCGCCTGCGGATCGAGAACGACAGCATGCCGACCGAACTCGATGAACTGCGGCGGAAGATCATGCAACTGGAAATGGAGCGTGAGGCCATTCGCATCGGCCAGGGTGATAAGAAAACGACCGAAGGCCGTGAACTCGAACGAATCGAGCGCGATCTGAGCGAACTTCAGGAGCAGAACCGTGCGCTGACGGCCCAGTGGGAGGCCGAGAAGAAAGATCTCGATACCGTCAAATCGCTTAAGGAGAAAATCGACGCAAAACGCGTGGAACTGGAGCAATCGCAGCGCCGTGGCGATCTGGAAGCCGCTGCCCGAATCCAGTACGGCGACCTGCGCGATATGCACGTGCAGTTGGAACAGGCGGAGAAGGTGCTCGACGAGCGGCAGGAGCGAGGCGGAGCACTCGTGAAGGAAGAAGTGGATGCCGAGCAGATTGCCGAGATCGTCGGGCGGTGGACAGGCATCCCCGTCAGTCGATTGGTCGAGGGCGAACGCGAGAAGCTGACTCGTATGGAAGAACACCTGCGTCAGCGCGTCGTGGGGCAAAATGACGCGCTGCGCGCGGTGTCGGACGCGGTCCGTCGCAGTCGGGCCGGGCTGAGCGATGCGACCAAGCCGATCGGGAGTTTTCTGTTTCTTGGGCCTACCGGCGTGGGCAAGACGGAAACCTGCAAGGCGCTGGCCGAATTCCTGTTTGACACCGAAGAGGCGCTCGTGCGCGTCGACATGAGCGAGTACATGGAGAAACACGCCGTCGCGAGATTGATCGGTGCGCCTCCGGGATATGTCGGCTACGACGAGGGCGGCGCATTGACCGAGGCGGTGCGGCGCAGGCCCTACAGCGTGATTCTGCTTGATGAGATCGAGAAGGCACATCCTGATGTTTTCAATGTGCTGCTTCAGGTGCTCGATGACGGGAGGCTGACCGATGGGCAGGGACGCACCGTCGACTTCCGCAACACGATTGTCGTGATGACGAGCAACCTGGGCAGCCAGAAGATTCAGGACATGACCGAGCGCGGAGCGGAGGATTGGGAGATCGAAGCTGCAGTGCGCGATCTGATCCGTCGTGGTCCTGGCGCAGACTTTGACGCGTCAGGCTTGTCGCCCGAAGAAGCGCTCGAACGCGGGCGCATGCAGGGGCAGGTGAATGTGGGAGTGCGCGAACAGTTCTTCAGGCCCGAACTGCTCAACCGCATCGACGAAGTGGTGGTGTTTCATCAACTGCGGCGCGAGACGATGGGAAGCATTCTGGAGATTCAGTTGCAGCACCTGCGCAAGCGCCTCGCTGAGCGCGACATGGCAATTGACCTTAGTGATGAGGCCAAGGCTGCCCTGATCGCCGAAGGCTGGGATCCGGCGTACGGAGCCCGGCCCCTGAAACGAACAATCCAGCACCGCCTGGAGAACCCGCTGGCGAGCAAGATCCTGGCGGGGGAGCTGGGACCGGGCGACAGAGTGCGGGTGGCAGTCGTGGGCACATCATTCGTGTTTCGCAAGACAGAGGGCTGAACTCGCTATTCACAAGTGGCAAGTTTGCAGAAAGTAATCTCGACTCTGAGTTGCATATGCGAGTTTCGTACAGCACTTCTCTTGACTTCCCCCAAATTCGAGGTACCTTGTCCTCCGACAGCCTGAAGCACAGGCTGTGCGTGGATAAAGGGGCAAGTCATGACTCATTTTGTAGGATTGGCGGTAGCTTGCTCTTTCGTGTCGGCAACGACTGCTGGGGTGGTTTTTATAGGACCACTGCCCTACCTCTCGGCAAACAACAGCCCTTGGTCGATGTTTTCGGGCTTTCAGCTCGAAGACTTTGAGGATGGCGAGTTCAACATCCCGGGAGTCAGCGCGAGCGCGGGAGCGGTTTTGGCCCCGAGCGGCTTGACCGACTCTGTCGACGGCGATGATGGCAACATTGATGGTTTCGGAACACTCGGGCACTCTTGGTTTGCGAGCAACGGCTCTCTCGGAATAACGTTCTCGTTTTCCGGCTTGGCCGACCTGCCGACGTTGGCAGGGATTGTCTGGACCGATGGTTCCGGAACGATTCTGTTCGAGGCGTTCGATTCCGAGGGCAATTCGCTCGGGCAAGTCGTCGGACAGCATGCGGACGGGTCGTTCGGGGGTACGACGGAGGAAGACCGCTTCTATGGTGTGCAGTTCGCGGGCGGGATCGGTTCAATCCGCATCTCGAACTCGGCCGGAGGTCTCGAAGTCGATCACCTTCAGTACGCGTACATCCCTTCGCCGTCGGTTGTGGCTTTTGGAATTGGCGGGATGCTAATCGCGAGTCGTCGCCGCCGCTGAAGCGGACAATGGTTTCTGCTCTAGAACCGCGCGGTCGGCATCATTGAAAGCTCGATAAGTAGAAAAGCGTCCAACGTGCCTCACAGATCGGGGTGCGTTGGCTTGCGCGCGCCCGATCGAGCATGCCTGCTTATGCGGGAGCTTATGGCCGCCCGTGAGCGGCTTATCGCCCGGCCCATCTCGTGGATAGCAAAGAATTTACGACAACTCTGAAACCGTTTGGTCGCGGTGCCCGTACCGTTACGTGTCTGTAAAGTTGCACGGGGCATGGATGAGAGTGGCTGGGTCCGGATGTTTGGTCTGTCCGGGCACGGATTATCCGGTTCGGTTCCGAGCCGGGGTCAGAATGTGGCGTTTCGCCTTTCGAACTTGCGGTTGACATGTTTGGTTGCTTGGGATCGGTCCTTCATCCCGGGTGGTTTTTCTTGGCCTGAGTCGGGGCCGAGCAAAGCGTTTTGACCTGTAGCTTTTTTAAGCCTGATGCCGGGTGGGTAGGAGCACCTGCATCAATCATTGGTCCGAGTCGCCCGTTTCCCGCTGCACGGGAGTGGAAACGGGTGGAGAGAGGGGTCCGCCCTTGTGGCGGATGTGGGTCGCGTGTTTGCACCGCCGCGACCCGCATTGAAGGAAATGCATGTGGGCCCAGCGCTGGCTGTGATGTGGCGCATCACACGAAAAGCACCAGGCCTTTGACGAACTCCTTTCTTCCCACGCCGAGCCGGGCGGCAGATGCCCATCTTGCCGCCCGGCGACTTTTTTGTCAATACACTCCGGCCATGGGCCAACCAATCGTGTTTGTACAGGGTCATTGGGTGGATCGCCAAGAGGCGCAGGTTTCGGCGTTCGATGCCGGGCTGTTGCATGGCGTGGGACTGTTCGAAACGATGCTGGGCATGCTCGATACATCCGGCGAAGTGCGCGTGTATCGCCTCCGCGAGCACCTGGAACGCCTGGCCCGTTCGGCAGCCTCGCTTGGGCTGAGCAATGATGTGCGCATCGAGCCACTGGCCGAGTCGGTCGAAGAAGCGATCGCCAAGGCGAGGTATGCGCGGGCGCGCGTGCGGCTGACACTGACGGGAGGCGACCTGAATCTGCTGGAGATCGGCGGGACATCGAACCACACCCCGACTGTGATCATCAGTGTGCAACCCGCGACGGCGTACCCGTTGGCCATGTTTGAGCAAGGCGTCGGTGCCACACTTGCCGATGCGCGCGCCAACCCGCTCGACCCGTTCACTGGGCACAAAACGCTGAATTACTGGATGAGACTGCGCGAATTGCAGGCGGCAGCAATCAAGGGCGCGAGCGAAGCCATCGTGCTGCAGGTGACCAATCACCTCGCGGGCGGGTGTGTGAGCAATGTGTTTCTGGTCAAGGATGGGTCGCTGCACACCCCGATCGCGCGGGGCGAAGAGGAGCCCAACGCTCTCCCAAGCCCCGTGCTTCCGGGCGTGACGCGCGAGGCTGTCATCGAGATCGCCGCTGCCAAAGGTATAGGGTGTGCGCGGCAAATGTTGTCGATCGACGATCTGCTTGATGCTGACGAGGTGTTTCTGACGAACTCGAGTTGGGGCGTGCTGCCTGTGGTGCGCGTCGAGGCGGAAGCGGTGGGCACGGGCGCCCCGGGGCCTGTGACGCAGGATCTCCTGGCGGGACTGATGGCGGAAATTGAAGAGTCGTTGTAACCCAGAACCGCTTGTTCATGCCGAGGAATCAGCGGGACAGCAACTGCAGGCAGGCCGCTGTCGCGGGCACGAAATATGCGGCTGCAACATACAAGGTGATTGATGTGTACCACGCAGAATGCGTGACCTCGTTCGGATGGCAGTGAGCAAAATGCGCTGGCCACCGCCGGCGTCTCCAGCTGCTCATTGCGATGCTAGCGGCACCCAAGACAAACGCCCCCGCCGCTGCAAGTAGCATGAAGAGCGGTCCGCCGGTCAACGAAAATGCGAGAAGAATCACCGCCGCCGTGATGAACCAGCCGACGGCTGCGAACATGCAAAGAGCCAGCTCGTCTCTGAGCATGGGGTGTTGCATGACCGCTTGAATGTGATCCGGCACAACACAGTTGCCACACTCAGGACAGCGCTCGCAAAAGCGTGTTCCGGAGAGGTTGTAGTGGCAGAACGGGCAGGTCTTCACGCTGACACCTCTCGGTCAGGGCTTGTCCAGCGGTAATCTTCTTGCTGTCTGCAGATACGCCTCTACGTTTTGTTTCAGTTCCACCATCGAGTCGCTGCCAAACTTGTCGATGAAGCACCGGGCGACCTCGAAGGCCACGACGTTTTCCATCACGACGCTTGCCGCCGAGACCGCACAGACATCGCTGCGTTCATACTGGCTTCGCTCGGGCTGCTTGGTGTTCAGGTCGATCGAGGGCATGCCTTGGAGTAATGTGGCGATGGGCTTCATGGTGCCGGTGATGATGATGGGCTGGCTGTTGGTCATGCCGCCCTCGAGTCCGCCAGCGTTGTTGCGCGAGCGCACGAAGCCGAGCGTGTGGTCGCCCGTGTGCGCGGGGTCATAGGCGATAGGGTCGTGCAGGTCGCTGCCGCGCACTTCGCCCGCGCGCACGCCCGCCCCGATCTGCACCGCTTTGAAGGCCTGAATGCCCATCACGGCATAGGCGATGCGCGCGTCGAGTTTGGTTGTCCAGTCCATGCTCGACCCAATGCCCGGCGGGCAGCCAAAAACGTGACATTCGACGTGCCCGCCCACGGTGTCCTTGTCTTCCTTGGCCTGGCGGATGGCCTTGCGCTGACCTTCGGTCGCGGCCTCATCGAGCGTATAGGTATCGCTCACGTTGCGCACCGCGATCAGACTTCGCCAGTTCTCGGGCGTGACCTCAACCCCCGTCCGCGCGTCATAAATCTGCCTCACGAAGCCAAAGACCTCGATCCCAAACTCGCGCAATAGACACTTCGCGATCGCCCCTGCCCCCACGCGGCTGGCGGTCTCGCGGGCGCTGGCGCGCTCCAGCGTTTCGCGGCAATCGGTCGTCAGCCACTTGATGCTGCCCGCAAGGTCGGCGTGCCCGGGGCGCGGGCGGTGCACCGGTGGCGTGCGCACAAGGTCGTCAAGCCGACTGTCGCGGTTGGCGATCGAGAACACCAGCGGCGACCCAATCGTCCGCCCCAGCCGCACGCCACAGAGAAAGGACATTTCGTCGGTTTCGAGTTTCTGCCTGCCTCCGCGGCCATAACCACCTTGCCGGCGGAGCAGTTCGCCGTTGATCAGGTCCATGTCGAGAGTCAGCCCTGCAGGGAGGCCTGTGACGGTGGTCACGAGCGCAGGGCCATGGCTTTCGCCGGCGGTCTGGTAGTTGAGGTGGGGCATACGAAACAGTAGCGCGGGCAGCCTCAAGGCTTGGGGCTTGCGCGGCGTGTCCGAACGAGATCGATAGCCCTGGTCATGGCTTCATCGAGGCGCTCGTTCACAATGAACGCGTCGTAGAAACCTCCCGCGCGGGCCTCGGCGATTTCGCTGCGGGCCTCGGCGAAGCGCTTCTGGATGAGTTCCTCCGACTCCCTCTTTCGGCCGCGAAGTCGCACGAGCAGCTCTTCTTCGCTCGGCGGAAGCACAAAAATCGCAAAGGCGTCGGGCATGCGCTGCTTGACCTGCTGAGCACCCTTGACGTCGATTTCGAGGATGACCAGCCTGCCTCGCGTCAGTTGCTCCTCGACCCATCGCCGCGGCGTGCCGTACCGCTTGCCAAAGACATCGGCCCACTCGAGGAACTCATCGTTCTCGATCATGTGGTCGAACTCGGCGTCATCGACGAAGTGGTAATCGACGCCTTCGACATCGGAGGCGGTCTTTGGCCGGGTCGTGGCCGACACGCTGAAGACAGAGCCCGCGATGCCGCGTTCGACACCTCGGGTGATGGTGGTCTTGCCAACGCCGCTGGGCCCACTGATGATGAGCAGCATGCCGTCGTCGGTGTCGGTTGCGAGCCTGCGATCCATGCCGACAGGATAGGCGTCGCCGTTTTGCATAATCGAGCGCCAAGCGTGCCCCGCACCCCGCAGAGCGCAACAATCTGGCGATGCCGAAGTGGGAACTGCTTTTGCCCAGTCCAGAGCACACGCGCGACCTGGCGCACCAGATTGCGGCCATCCTGCGCCCCGGCGACATTGTGCTGTTGCGGGGAATGCTCGGAGTGGGCAAGACAACGCTGATTCGCGCGCTCTCGGAGGCGTTGGGGGTCAACCCTGCCGAAGTCTCAAGCCCGACTTTCGTCATTGCCAATGAATACCGGGGCGCCCGAGGGATGCGGATTGTGCACATGGACGCCTACCGCCTCGGTGGAGATGCGGAGGAACTCGAACTCCTCGGCTGGGATGGTCTGGAGGGGCCAGATGCGATCGTGCTCGTCGAGTGGGCTGAGCGCCTCGAACACCTGCTCGCGCGCGACGGGTTGTCAATCGATATCGAGCACATTGGCCTGACAGAGCGGCGCGTCATCCTCACGATGCCCGACGGCTGGGTCGATCGGGCTTTTGTTCTGGATGCCCCGGCTGCTCCCACACAGCTCCGGCCCACGACATGCCCTGTAACCGGAGAAGCCGTTTCGCCCGACAATCCGCATTATCCATTCAGCAGCGAGCGCGCTCGCTGGGCGGACCTCTACCGGTGGTTCAGCGAGTCGTATCAGATTGATCGACCGGCAGATCAGGCAGACTTCGAGGAACATCTGTAAGATCGTGTCATGCACGGAACGCTTGCCCGCTTCGCCTCGCCACCCGTATCAACCATCGCAACCCAGGCTCAGGAACTCGGACTCTGGCCCCTGTTCAGACAGAGTTTCGATCTCTTTTCTGTCACTCTGCTCGTCGGCTCGCTTGTGGCGGTGGCGTGGATCGTGCGCGTTGTGCTTGATGTACGCCAAAGCGTGATTCAGCCGCACGGTTCGACACAAGCGGTTGCGCGGGCCATCGAGGGTGGTCGCGTTGCTCTGGTGGCGAATGCTGTAGCCGATGATCGGGCGTTTGTATCGCGCACTGTCGAATCCGCTCTGTCGCAGCGTGCATTCGGTCCGCAGGCCATGCGTGACGCTGCGGAACTCGCCGCCAGCATCGAGTCCGCGCGATACTTTCGCAAACTTGAACTCTTAAATGTCATCGGCAACCTCGGCCCATTGGTGGGATTGGCCGGAACCGTGTGGGGCATGATTCTGGCCTTCACATCGCTCGGTGCCACAGGCGGGCAAGCCGGACCGACGGATCTCTCGCTCGGAATATCCAAGGCACTGTTTCACACCCTGCTCGGCCTGCTGCTTGCCGTGCCGTGCCTGCTCGTTTTTGGCGTGTACCGTGGTATTGCGGACCGAATCTGCACCCGTGCGATGGCGGAGGCGTCGGCTGCGGTCGATCGCGTGATTGATCTGGTCGCACGCGAGAACAAGACACCATGAGACGCCGCGCGGTTTCCATCGTGCAACAGCAGCCGAGCGGGCACATCAATGTCACGCCACTGATTGATGTCGTGATGTGTCTCATCATTTTCTTCCTGCTTGTCGGGCGCCTGGTGCTCGATCGGCGCGGCGAGATCGACCTGCCGCAGACGCGCACCGGCGAGACCATTCACGAACACTCCGACCCAATCATCATCACCGTTGATCAGTCTGGCGTGGTGCTCCTCGATGGGCGGCCGACGGTGGTGGGGGTCTTGGCAGGCCTGCTCGCGAGCGAACTCCGCACGCACCCCGATCGACGCGTGCGCCTGCGTGCCGATCGCGGCGCGACATACGCGGTGGTGCGCCCTGTGATTCAGGCCTGCCGCGACGCGGAAGTCCGGTCGATAGAGCTTGCGACGGAGCAATCGCCATGAGCGCGCCCTTTCGCCGACGCAACGCCCTGCACGCATGGCAGGCGCATTTCGGCCCAAACATGACGCCCATGGTCGATGTCGTGATGGTCATCCTCGTCTTCTTCATGGCCTCGACAGCGCTGGTCGGGCCCGAGTGGATCCTGCGGGCACAGGTCGCGCCCGAGAGCCGCGACACGCCGCCCGCCTTCGCACTGGGGCCGGCGGAGTTGCTGATCGCACTTGTGCCGTCGCCCGAAGGCGTACTCGTTTCCGGCCTGGGGCTTGATCGTCAGAGCGTCGACTCGCTTGCCGATGCCGCTGCCGATGCCGCCCAGTCGCTCGGCCCCGCTGTGTCTCACACACGCATCATCATCGAGCCGGAATCCCGCGTGTCATACGACGCAATCGTGCGTGTGCAGGAGACGCTCGTTGGTGCCGGCTTCCGGGATGTGGCGCTTCGTTAGGCCGCCCCGTCGCCGACCAACTACATGTGATCCCACCCCAGTTCCGCCACGTCATGCGATCCGTCGGCGTCGATGACGCTCGCGCCGCCTTCTTCGCCCAGCGAGCACGCCCGCACGCGCCCGATCGGCCCGAGAACGTTCTGCTTGCTTTCAAACCCGTCGGTTCCGGGCTCGATAGTCAGGAGCAGTTCATAGTCCTCGCCCGCACTGACCGCCGTTCGCCACGCCTGCCCCGCCACACGCAACGGAATCGCGGCAGCATCGATCTCCAGCCGAACGCGCGAGGCTCGCCCGATTCGAGCCGCATCGCGCCCGAGGCCGTCGGAAATGTCGATCGCCGCGCGCACGCGCGAGCACCCCGCCGCCTCCCGCCCGACAGCAACGCGAGGCTCGAAGTTCAGGTGCCATCCACTCTCGAAACTCGCGCCGATTGGGCCTGTGACATAAAGAAGATCGCCAGCCTTCGCACCGCTCCGCAGCAGCGGTGCCGCGCCCCGGTCCATCCGCCCGACGATTGTCACGGTCAGGCTCAATGGCCCCGGCCCGGTCGCAATGTCGCCCCCGATCAGCGGACAATCCCAGTGCCTCGCCCACGCGTGCAACGCATCGACCAGTGCTCGGCCATCCGCAAAGCCCAACGGCATCAGTCCCGTCGCCAGCCCCCACGCGGGCGATCCACCCATCGCAGCGATATCCGAGACCGACCGCGCGACCGCTTTGCGCGCGATCCGGTTGATCGGGGTGCCCGGCGAGAAATGCCGCCCCTCGACAAGTTGATCGACCGTCGCCAGCAGCACCTCGCCCCCCGGCGTCCGCACAACCGCACAGTCATCGCCCGGCCCGACGAGGATCTCCCCAAACGCCCCCGCAAGCCCGGTCAGATCGGCGGCAGCGGACTCGATGTGGCGGAGGAGGTCGGATTCGTGCATGGGGGATTGTTGGCCTTCGATCCACGACGCCGCACGGGGATTTGACACGAGAGGGGGGCGGGGGAGTACACTGGGTTCGGATCTCTGTATACGGAGCGGATTGATGCCCTGTTTTCCTGAGTTTCTGGTTGGACTGCTTTTCGCGCTCCATGGCGGCAGCGTGCCACCGCCTGACAGTGCCTTGACGACCTGGGTCCAACAGCAACGACTGGCTGCAGAAATCGGGGTTCAGCACGAGTATGTGCATGCGTCGTGGCGTGCCGAGCATGTGTATGTTCCCCCGATAGCGCAGCTTCGAGCAATGCAGCAAGCAGTCGCGAACCGCCCCGATCATCCCGACAGGGACGATCTCGTGCGCTTCGAACGGCGTCTGCGACAAGGGCCGGACACTGAGCATTTTGACGTGTGGCTTGGTTCGCGAGGGTCTTTCAGGCGCAACTTTGTAGGTGCCAATGGTCAGTATGAGGATATTTCGGTACAGAGCCGCCGATCATGGGCCTATTCGCAGACAGGCCACCACCTGAACTTGATCGACAACAAGGATTCGCCCCCGCCGGGATATAACTACCGCCCTTGGGAATATCAGCTTCGAGGCACCCTCGGCGGCTTTGCTTATGGTGCATTCAGCATTCGATTCCCTGGTGTCAATCTCGAACTAGTCGAGTTGACAACGCGCGACACTCGCTGGCGGGCAATCCTCGCGTCCAGAGAGCCCCGCATTTCGCTCGCAATTGAAGGCACATGGAATGCTAGGGAGGGGTGGGGTACCGCTGAGGTCGCCTCTGTACTTGTCTGCGAGCCTTCTCCAGATGACGTCGGTCGCAAGTGGACTTTCGACGACTGGATCCCAAGCGACATTTTCTCGCCATCGATGAGCCGCGTCCAGACATCGTACACGCCTGCGGGCCGCGCCGAGACGGTACAGACGCTCACCACACTTCAACAGGTCTCCCGTCGTGATTTCGACAAACTTGCAGCCCCCCCAGATCCCGCGTCGCAGTCGGATGCGCTGCGTGGATCCGTTGTCATCTCAACCGCCCATCGCGTTTCAGGCGATTCAGAGCCATCGGTGGTTGTAGTCTTTGATGCTTCGGGCCAGCAGCTCGCCGAGATTTCTGAACGTGATTTTGATATCAACCGAAACAAAAGACTGCTTCAGACCGGAGTGGCATTTGGGGTACCCGGGGTTGTCGTCCTTGTCATTGGCGGCGCACTGTGGCGCCGCGCACACCACTCGCCTTCATTATGAAAGGAATTTCTGTGCCTGTCAAATCATTCGCTCCAATTGTGCTGCTGACTGCTGGCGGCCTCCTTGCGACCGGAGCCATCGCATCATGCGTGACTGTCAGTATCGCCAACTGCTGCAACGAGATATCACTCAACTGCACGCGAAAGTGTGGTGTCTTTCAGGGACAGGACTGTCCGGATGAGGTCGTAGCAAACCCTGCGTTTTACAAGTCGGTGCAAGTTCTCAATGGACATCACCCGGGTGCCGCAGCTCACTCGGTCGTGTGCGAATACAAGACAGGTAGATGCACCGGCAACTGGGGAAACAATCTCTGTGAAATGAGCGATCTCAAAACTCACGAGTGCGTGAACCAACCCGCGGGCGATAGCGGATGCACAACAGGGGCTCCATTTCCCGGGTGAGGCGAACGGTGTTCGTCCTTGGCCCTGTTGTTGGGAGCTGAGCATGTCGACTCCGACCCGGAACCACCACAAGGTGACATGTTTGACTGTGCGCGCCTCGTCAACCATTGCGGTCGCGGTCTTTGGCTTGGCAGGATTGCTGAAGGCAGTGGACGTGTACGAATTCTCAAGGTTGTTGACCCTTTGGACGGTGATCCCGCGACCGCTCGCCCCAGTCTTGGCAGTCCTGATCCCGATGCTTGAAGTTGGCCTAGCTACCGCATGGTTTGCTAGGGTTGGACGACGAACAGCATCTCTGGGGATCATTGTCGTGCTTTTGCTTTTCTCGCTCGGGGCCACATGGCAGTTTGTCGCTCACAAGCCTATTCATTGCGGTTGCTTTGGTGGAGGGGCGACAGAGACCGCGAATATGAGTGATCTGGGCGTCCTCTTGGTTCGCAATTCGATCATGTGTGTCGCACTAATTTTGTCTTTGGTCTTGAGTCGTCAAGTCCGCAAGGCACCTGTCTACAAAGCCGGAGCAGTGGTATGAGGCTGCGGTCTGAGCATGGTTGGACTCTTCTCGAAAGTCTGATTGTCGTCGCGGTCATAGGGATCTTGGTCGCCATCGCGATACCGACCCTCCGAGGCGCGCGTCTTTACGCTGATGCTGCTTCGAATCTGACCGACCTTCGTACTCATGCTGGAATCATCACAATGTATACCTCGGATCAGAGCGGTGCTTTTCCAAACGCCATCGATCCCAAAATCGGGGCCGGACCGCTGCCTGGAACATCTATCACAGACTTGGCATATTTTTCACAGTCCAGCCTGTGGCCATTTCCACTGCTCGCCGCGTATTACAACAATGTCTGGCCCAGCGACATCTTTTATCTCCGATCTGCCGAGCGGGATATCGAGGTCGGCTCGGTCGGCCACAACCCAAGTTATGTGTACGGTGCTACGTTTCTTGCGTTCCATCCATATTGGAACCCACAAACACGCGCGGACCCTCCGACGCAGCTCGGCATCGTGAGGATTGATCAGGTTCGTTACCCATCACGCAAGGCCCTGCTCGACGTCGTTGTCTTGAATGGCTGGCTGCACACTGGGGGCGGACATTCGCGAAGCCGGGTCCTTGCCGCGTTTGTTGATGGGTCCGCAGCCTCATTCTCCTGGGATGAGACGGAGTCTGGCTACTTTGACGGACCCGGAAGCACGAGGCCGTGGTCGCAAGGTCGTGCCCCGGGGACGCGACTCGCCTACACGATTGATGGCGTCTTAGGTTATGATGTGAAAGCGCGCTGACACCGTTTCACACCGCTGCCGCCTCGAACAACTCCGCCAGCCGCCGCTGCGGGCGCTTGGCCCAGGCCTTGCGGTGGTACGCATCCGACGCGATGAGCGGGAAGAGGCTCGTCACTTCGCCGAAGACCATTTGCTCGTACACCACATCGACCTTGCCCCAACTGCACGCCTCGCGCAGGGTCGAGCCGGAGAGCGCGCCGTCGCGCACGTCCGCAGCCGTGATCTGCACCGCATACTTGTGCATCGGGGTCTCGCCCTCGGGCGCCAGGCCCTTCTCGACGAGCAGTTCGGCCGACACCACAATGTCCTGCACGAAGTTCTTGGGCACACCACCCGCGAGCATGAGCAGCCCCGTGTCGCCGCCGTGCTCCATCGTGTGCAGCTTGATCTTCGTCAGTTCGTAGAAATCACGGCCGGAGTCGATCGTCACCGCAGGCTTGCCCGCCGCCGCCCGCTCGGCCTGATGCAGCACAATGCCGAAGCCCGCCGAACAATCGCTGAACGCCGGGCAGAAAATCGGCACGCCGCGACGGAAGGCGGTCAGCACGACCGACTCTTCCTTCGGATGGTTCTGATCAAGGTATCGGCCCAGTTCCGCGATCAACTGCCGCGACGAGTACGCGCCGGGCTCAAGGCTGTCAAACACCGCCTTGGTCGTATCGTCGCAGACGCGCAGTTCATCCTCATTGATATAGGTGTCGTAAATGCGGTCGATCGCCATATCGCGCAGCGTCGGGTCATCGACGGGCGGGCTCTCGGGGCTGCCGGGCGCAATGTAATGCTTGAACCCGAGGCCTTCGAAAAAGTCCTGGTCGACGATGTTGGCCCCGCTCGACACGATCGCATCGACCATGTTGTTCTCGATCAGCGTGATAATGGCTTTCTTCATCCCGGCCGAGATCAGCGAACCGGCAAGCGTCAGAATGACCACGCAGTCCTTGTCGCCGAGCATCTGGGTGTAAATGCGAGCCGCCCGGGCGGTGTTGCGAGCCTGAAACGCCGTCTGCTCGTAAGCGTCGATGATCGGGCGGGCGTCAAAGCGTGTGATGTCGACATGCTGAATCGGATTGGCAAGCAGGTCGGCCTTGGTGAATTGTGTCGGCGTGGTCATCGGTGTCTCCCGTGCGCAGCGCGCGCTTTCGTTGTTCGTCGCCAGCCCCCCGTGGCGACAGGAAATCACGAGGCCCGGGGGTGGCGGGCCTGATGAACTCAATTGTAGGAACTCTGGGCCCTTGGTTTCGGCCCGGGGTGGTCTCACCCCCGCCTCACTTGGCGCCGCACAAAAAGAAACCGGGCGGCGCATGTCTCGCCGCCCGGAAGAGGTCTAATCAGTTCGTCAGAACGGCTTAGCGACGACGACGCAGGCCAGCGACCGCGCCCAGGCCCAACAGAGCCATCGCACCCGGAGCCGGAACCAGCGTAAACGCGTGCTCGACGCCGTTGTTCGACCAGTTGTTCATGGTGCCGCCATCAGACTCCCAGCCGGTCTGTGTCGCGTTGTTGGCGGTCGACGCCCAGTAAAGTTCGTCGCGGCTGTTGTAGTCGGCAGCCATGTGCAGGCCAAAGTGGTACGTCGTGCCGCTGTTCAGAGCAACGCTCTGCCCGAAGTTGAACGACACATCATAGAAATCCCAAAACCCGGTGCTGTTGAAACTGATCTGAATGTTCTGAGCGTTTCCAGTGGCGATCACTGAGCCGGGAATCCCGCCGTTGGTGTCAAAGATGTACCACTGCAGCGAGCCGTCCCAGTTCGAGTTGTTGGAGCCGACGAGGGTGTTGAGCAACACGAATGTCGCACCAGTGACGTTCGCGCTGGCGTTGAGGACAAAGTCCTCGGTCTGCAGCCACTGCGTCATCTCGTTGCCGTTCTGGAAATCGGGCCCGCCGTTGTCGTAGACCGACGCCATCGCGCCCGAAGCGAGCGCAACCATACCGACAATCATCGCGTTCTTGATCATGTGCATTCTCCTCATTCTCTCTTAGGGACTATTCCCACGACGGATCAGGCGCACCTTCGCCTTTCAAGAATCCGATCGCCTTGTATAGTCTAAGCGTGAAGGGTCTGCCCCACAAACGACAAAATCGTGTTTGCAATGAAAATTGTGCTTTCTTAGCCTCAAATGGGTTCGTGGTCGGTACTTATCGGCGACCCAGGAGTGTATTTCAGGTCTGATAACCACAGCCGCTTATTCGAGATAGGTATAACCCTCTAGCCCGCTTTCATAGAACGTAAGCAGGGCGCGGCTTTCTTCGACGCTCATTCGGCCTTCGCGTACGGCCCGCTCGGTGTCGCGTCGCATCGCCCGCCTCAGATCGCTTGGGTCAAACTGAAGATAACTGAGCACCTCGCGTACAGTGTCTCCCTCAACAACTTCGCCGATGGACCACGAGCCGTCATCCTCCTGTGAGACGTGCACCGCGTGTGTGTCGCCAAAGAGGTTGTGCAGATCCCCAAGCACTTCCTGATAGGCACCAACCAGGAAGAAGGCGAGGTAGTAGGGCTGTTCGCCGCGAAGCTCATGCAGTTCGAGCGTCTTCTTGGACTTCTGTCCTTCGGTACTGGAGAACCGGCTGATCTGCCCATCAGAGTCGCAGGTGATGTCTGCCAGAATCGCGCGACGCCTCGGCCGATCATTGAGCCTCTGAATCGGAACGATCGGGAACAACTGATCGATCGCCCACGAATCGGGCAGCGACTGAAACAGGCTGAAGTTGCAGAAATAAATGTCGCTGAGCAGTTCGCCGAGGTCGCCGATCTGGTCGGCCAATGCACTCTCGGGGTCTTCGTCGGTGATCTGAATCACCTTCCGCCCGATGGCCCAGAACAGTCGCTCGGTCACCGCCCGCATCGGAAGCGACATATACCCCATGCCAAAGAGCGTCATCGCCTCGTCGCGGGCTTGGATCGAGTCGTGGTAGTTCTCCAGAGCCTCGCGTGTGGCCATGCCTTCGTAGGCATCGAGCAGGTCGATCACCGGCTGTGGAATCTCCTGCCCGCTGGCGCGCTCGGCATCGATCGTGCGCCGAATCCATGGCAAATCGGGGTCCGATGGAAAATGGCTCTTGCCAAGTACATCCACCACCAGCACGCTCGAATAGGCCGCCATCGCCCGCCCCGATTCGCTCACGATCATCGGATGGGGCTGGTTGACATCGTCGCAGGCCGCCTTGATGCGATACACCACATCCGACGCATACTCACGCACAGAGTAGTTCACGCTCGAAGCCCAGCTCGATTGGCTGCCGTCGTAGTCAACGCCAAGCCCGCCACCGATGTCGATCATGTCCAGCTGTGTCGCGCCCAGGCGCCGCAGTTCGGTATAGGTATGCGCCAGCTCGCTGATGGCGTTTTTGAGTTGGCGAATATCGCAGATCTGGCTCCCGACATGAAAGTGCACAAGGCGAAGGCAGTCGAGCATGTCGTTGTTACGGAGCTTCTCGAGCGCCGCCAAGACTTCCGACACTTGCAGCCCGAACTTGGACCGCATCCCGCCCGAAGACTCCCACCGGCCCGCGCCTCGGGCTGAGGGCTTGATGCGCACTCCGATCATCGGTTTCACGCCGTAGCGGTTCGCTTGCTCGATAATGAGGTCAAGTTCCAGCGCCTGCTCGACAACAGGCACGATGCGTCGGCCAAGCTTGGTCGCGAGGACAACGGTCTCGACGTATTCCTGATCCTTGAAGCCGTTGCACACGATCGGCATGTTCGGCCGGTTCTCCGTCAGGCCGAGGACCGCCAACAGTTCGGGCTTGGAACCCGCCTCAAGCCCGAATCCCAGCACATCGCCGAAGTCGCGGATTTCCTCGCACAAGGGTCGCTGCTGGTTAACCTTGATCGGATACACGCAGGTGTACGAGCCGCCATACTCATTTTCTCGGATGGCCGTATCAAAAGCGTCGCGCAGCTCGGTCAAGCGGCTCTTGAGCAGGTCCGTAAATCGCAGCAGCACAGGCGTGTGAATCCCGCGCGCGCGCAACCCTTCTACCAGTTCATAGAGATCGATCTGGTGCTGTTCGTTTCGCGCGGGGCGCACAGCGATCGTCCCGGCGTCTGTGACCGAGAAATACCCCTGGCCCCAGGAGTCGATGCCATACAAATCCGATGCGTCCTGGGTGGTCCAGGTCGCGTCCGTCTTCTCGCGTCCGGTCGGCACGGTGGTCATTCCTAATTGTATGCGAAGAGTGTCGCCGCCTGCGACGAGCGTGTCAATACTTCATGCGTCGGCGAGGAGGTTATCGTGCCGCGGTATGAATATCGATGCCCTGCGAATCAGCGACTGGTCGAGGTCGAGCACTCCATGTCAGACGAGATCCGCACCTGGGGCGAACTCTGCACGCGCACCTCAATCGACCCCGGCCTGACCCCCGCCAGCGAGCCGGTTGAAAAGGTCATCAGCCTGAGTTTCGTCAGCAGAGGCCGCGCTCGACCTTCGGCTCCCAGCAGCGGACATTGCTGCCGGCCGGGCGGCGAGAGTTGTCACTGAGCCCGCTTGTTCTTCGGAGCCGGACAAGTTCCCATGCCGACGATCGCATAGCCCGGGCAATACGCGACAGCACCGCTGATGAGCATGATCGCGCCAACCGCCGCGCACACGATCCCGCCGACCATCCCGTCAAAAAGTCCGAGGCCCAGAATGGCGATCGACAGGAACGCGATTCCTCCCCAGATTCTCACTGCGCGATCCGCACTTCCGACATTGGGCTGCATCAGTCTGCTCTCCATTCTGTTGTGTGTTTGTCCTGCATCATGCTTTCAATGCGGCGTTTTTTTGGTTCATCACTCGCTCGGCGTACGAATTCATCGCATCGCGCAGTTGCTCGAACGAGTCGAGCACATAGAGAATCGGCTGGTAATGGTCAATCTCGAAGTCAGTCTCGATGACCCGTTCGAGGTCAAAGGGACGGCGCTCGACCTTGCCTTCGCCTCTCCCTTCGGGTGCCGTCAGAGCGTGTTCACTCTCGCCGTGGCTCGAAATCAGCCCCGAACCGTAAATCTTGAGCCGACCATCTTCGTGCACCAGCCCAAACTCGACTGTAAACCAGAACAGTCGCGACAGGGCCAATTCGTGCCCATCTCCGGCGTGCAGCGCCGCCCGGCCATAGGTCTGAAGAAACTCCGCAAACACCGGATCGGCATGCAGCGGCACATGCCCGAACACATCATGAAAAATGTCCGGCTCGGGCAGGTAGTCCATCTTGTCCTTCGGGCGGATCACGATCGTCGTCGGGAACTCACGCTGGCTGAGGCACGCGAAGAAAGCCTTGGCAGGCAGGTAACCCGGAACGCCGCGACTCTGCCACCCAGTCAGAGGTCGCAGGTACTCATTGATTCCCTTGACCTGACGCGCGGGGTCATACGGATCTGGAGCCGTGCCGAACAATAAAGGCACTCGGTCCGGCACCAGACGAATGGCCCTGAGTCCGTCGATGAACGTCCGCGACGCCTGAAGCTCGAGCATGTCCCACCGGCGCTCATAGAGCATCTTCCAGACCGCGTGGTTCTCCTCGCTGTATCTCTCGTATTGCTGGGCAACATAGAACTGGTTGGTGTCGATCTGATCCCCCGGGAGGTCCGCCGCCGCATCCGCCGCCGCTTGAGCACGAGCGAAATCCTCGCCGTCGATGATGTTGTTGTATGAGATGTCGCTGCGCATCTGTCAGCCCCTTTCGGCGTGTTCGCTCGATCCGCGTCGCGTTCACAGAATCATAGAGGTCTGACACCGAGCCGGGCCTGCAGCCAGGGCCAAATCAAATGCCCCCGCGAAAACACGCCCACGCCTCCGCCTCGGTCAGCCGCTGGTCGAGCCCGATCGCTTGTTGTTCGTCGCGCTCGTTGCGGCGGCGGCACGTCGCAGCATCAATGCTGTCCTGCGGGTGCGGCCTGACTATCGGAGTGTCGCTCCCAAAAATCAACCCCGCCCCCGGCGTGCACCCCGCCTCGATCAGTTCACGCAGGGGCATGACGCGATCGAGCCGATGCGGGAGTGCCCGCTCGAGCACCTCCGTGTCGTAGAGTAGGTGACAAGGCTGAACGCTGGCGATGACGCCGAGTCGTGCGAACCGGGAGACATCCGCCTCATCAATGACCTCGCAGTGCTCGATTCGAAAACCCGGAGTGCGAGGCCTGACGTGCTCGATCGCGTCGAGCACCGCTCGCACCGCCGCATCGCCGATCGCATGGGCTGCCATCGGAACTCCGGTTGCGTCGCAAGCTCGCACCGCCTCCTCGATCTCCGCCGGCGCCATCATCGGCAGGCCATAAGGATGTTCCGCCCGCCCGTCCTTGAACGGCGAAAGCATCCACGCTGTTCGGCTGTTGAGCGTGCCATCAACGAATATCTTGCCGCCGCCGAGGCGGACGCGCTCGCCTTCCCACCGCCCTCGAGCTTCCGCAACCGCTCGAAGATCCTGCGTCAGAGGCCAAAGAACACAGGTCGCAGCGAGAGGCTGCTCCCGATCCATCGCCGCAAGCGTTGGGCCTAGCCATTCTTGAGTCTTGAGATCGTGAATCTCGCCGAACCCGTGTGTCTGCGAGAGATCATGGATTGCTGCCCTCAGGATCGTGCCGCGAGCATCGCTCACTGGTTCGGGCATTGCCTCCCACACCATCTGGGCAGCTCTTTCGTACACCACTCCAGTCGGCCGACCAGAACCGTCCCGCTCGATCAATCCCCCAGCAGGGCTGGGGGTGTTGCCGTCAATGCCCGCCAGAGCCAACGCGGCACGATTCGCCATCAATGCGTGATAGTCGAAACACCACAGACAGCACGGGGTCCGACCCGCGGCCCTTTCAAGTTCGTCGGGTAGAGGCCAGCGCGGGTCGTTCCATGATTCTGGTCGCGCGCCATGCCCGAGAATGACGTTCCCGCCGCACGAAGCCCGCTCGCGCACGCGATCGAGCACCTCGCCCGATGACGCACACATCGCGAGATCGACCATTCCCAGTGCTCGCCCGTGCTGAAACAGGTGCGCGTGTGCCTCGCGAAGGTGTGCCGGACGGTTCATACGGGTGTCTCCATCAGTCTTGCAATCGCTCGCAGCGCGGACGCTTCGTCATCAACCCTCGCGCCGAACTCGACGCGCAGCACGCCGAGTGCGATTCGGACATCGATCCCAAAGTTATCCACACCGACAGTGGTCGCTTCGGACACGCGCAAGCGACGGTGCGCAAAACATGCCGCCACCAATTTTGCGCGGTCCGCGTTGCATGCGCGACACAGCGCCGGCTCGAATCGGGCAAGCGTGTTGGGCGGCGCAATCTCCGCGCCATCGATGATCGTGCTCCCGAATCGGCACGCAGCGACGCGAGCCCGAACCCATACGCCAGGCCGCCCTCGATCGTGATAAGCAAAGTGCCGGTCTCTCAACTCTTCATCAACATCATCGTCGGCCGAGAGTTCGACCTGAAGTTCAAGCCGATCACCATTGTCATCGGGCGACTCGTCAGGAACATAGACGACACACTCTTCGAGGCTCAGCATCGCGCTCGAAAGGGGAAAGATGATCGCGCCGCCAGCCGGGTCGAGAATGAACCGAACATCCTCGGCTCGTGAATCGATCCCGTCGCTGTGTCGCGCGACGAGCCGGCCCTGTCGATAGGTCCGCATGCACGTTTTGGCCTTGTTTTCTCGGTCTGTCACGATGGAGTATTCTCCGCGCGCCGTCGACAAAAACAAGCGGACCGGCCTCAATGAGACCGGTCCGTCATGGGCTTGGATCTGCCAGCGATCACATCGCGGGAGTGACCTTGGTGGCCTTCTTGGCAGTCTTCTTCTTTGCTGCCTTCTTCTTGGTGGCCTTCTTGGCAGTCTTCTTCTTTGCTGCCTTCTTCTTGGTGGCCTTCTTGGCAGTCTTCTTCTTTGCTGCCTTCTTGGCGGTCTTCTTCTTTGCTTTCTTCGCGGTCTTCTTGGCCATGCTTCGTACTCCTAAAACTGGTTTGCAAACCAAACGTCACCGTGTCGTTGCGAACCTCCGCAATCCGACAATCGGTTGTGAAACTGTTTGCTTTATCGGAATTCTTTCCCTCTGAACTTGAACAATCCAAGCCATCGCGCGCCCTCTACGCCGAGTTCACGCGCCTTCAAGATACACGATCTCGCTCGCACACGCTCGCAACTCACCCCTCTCTACACGCACGCACGCCCCACAGTGCTTTGGTCGCAACTCGCGCGCGAACTCGCATTCGGAACGCACGCGATCGCTCACCTCGACTCTCACGACACCGCGCAAGGTGGCACGACACCCGCACGATCGCATCAAGATCGCGAATGTTCGCCACATGATCGTGCGCAACCGCCCTACTGGACATCCTCTGCGCAACTCCTCGCTCCGGCGCGCAGATCGCTCCGGCCCCGCTAGACTTGCCCTCAACGCCATCGGAGTACACGATGAATCCGATCTCGACCACGACACTTGACTGCGGAGCAACGCTCGTCATCGAAAAAATTTCTGGCGTGCGCTCTGTTGCGCTCAATTGGCTCCTTCCGGCTGGTGCCGCCCAGGACCCCCACAATCGCCTTGGATGGTCCGCAGTCACCAGCGAAATGCTGCTCCGCGGGGCCGGAAACCTCGACTCACGCGCCTTCACCGACGCCTGCGACATGCTCGGCCTCTCACGTTCAGTGGACGCCGGCACGATCCACATGAAGCTCTCCGCCACCATGCTCGGGCAGCGACTCGGCGAGGCGCTCCCCTTGCTGGCCGATCTTGCGCTTCGCCCACGCTTCGACGCCCAGAGTCTCGACCCCGCACGCGAGCTGGCCCTGGCGTCCATCGAATCGCTCAAGGACGACCCGCACCAGCGCGCCGTTCTTGCTGCCCGCGACCGACACTACCCCGAGCCCATCAACCGCTCGGGCCTGGGCACCCCGGAAGGGCTTGAAGCCCTCACCCTCGACGATGTCGCGTCACATTGGGCCACCTGCTGCGCCCCGCTCGGCTCAATCATCGCTGTCGCGGGCGACGTCGAGCCCCACGATCTCGCCAACCAAATCAACGCCCTACTCCAATCCTGGACTGGCACTTCGCCACCAATCACCCTCGGACCGCCCGCCCCGCGTGGCTACGCGCATGAAGACGACGGCTCCAATCAAGTCCAGATCATCGTCGTCCACGATGCCCCGCCCGCCCCATCGCCCGATGCTTATCTCGAACAAATCGTCGTCTCCATTCTCTCGGGCGGAATGTCCGGCCGGCTCTTCACCGAGGTCCGCGAGAAACGTGGCCTCTGCTACTCGGTCAGTGCCAGTTACCGCGCAGACCGCGAATTCGGCTCCATCACCGGCTACGTCGGCACCACGCCCGAACGCGCCCAGGAATCGCTCGATGTCCTCGTCACCGAACTGGCCCGTGTCGGCGCCGGCGTCACGCGCGAAGAGTTCGAGCGCGCTGTCGTAGGGCTCAAGAGCCGCGTCATCTTCAGCGGCGAATCCAGCCCCGCCCGCGCCGTCACCCTCGCCAGCGACCAGTACAAACTCGGCCGCCCACGCTCGCTGGCCGAAATCGCCGCCCGTCTCGATTCAATCACGCTCGACGATGTCAACGCCTATCTTTCGACCCGCCAACTCGGCACGCTGACGATCCAAACCCTCGGCCCGAGCGCCCTGGCCGCCCCGGCCCTCTGAGGAACCACGCCGGTGACCCCAAGGCTTGTGCGCACCATCCTTCAGTATGCCCTGCTCTTGTCGCTCATCGGCGCTCTGGCCTTCTTCCTTCTATACCCAATCGCCCTGACAATCCGCGGCGGGTTTGCCGCCAACCCCGCCACCGGCACCGGCTGGACGCTCGACCACCTCGCCCTCGTCATGGCCGACCCAAACCTGCGCGGCGGCCTGTTCAACGCATTGGCCATTGCCGCTTGCACCACAACCCTCTCGATCCTCATCGCACTGCCCCTGGCCACGCTCAGCGCTGGTTATCGCTTCCCCGGCAAGAAGTTCTGGAATGCAGCAATCCTCGTCCCGCTCATCCTGCCTCCATTCGTCGGCGCGATCGGCATGCGGGCTCTGCTCGGGCGCCAAGGCGCGGTCAACGCCCTGCTCGGCACCGAGTGGGACATTCTCGGCGAGGCCAAGTTCCTCGGCGTCGTTATCGTCGAAGCCCTGCACCTCTACCCCATCATCTATCTCAACGCCGCCGCCGCCCTGGCCAACCTCGACCCCGCTCTCTGCGAATCGGCCGAAAACCTCGGCTCCGGACCATGGCGTCGCTTCTTTCGCATCACCCTCCCGCTCATCCGCCCCGGCCTCTTTGCCGGCGCGACCATCGTCTTCATCTGGTCCTTCACAGAGCTCGGCACGCCGCTCATGTTCGACTACTACCGCGTCACGCCCGTGCAGATCTTCTATGGCCTCAAGGAAGTCGAAGACTCCGCCGAGCCCTACGCCCTCACGCTCGTACTGCTCGCATCGTCAATGTTCTTCTACATCGTCGGGCGCGTCGCCTTCGGGCGCAAGGGCCACGCCATGTACTCCAAGGCCGCCCGCGCCAGCGACGAGAAAAATCTCCCCCTGGTCGGGAGACTCATCGCCACGGGCCTGTTTGCCGCCGTCGGCGTCGCGGCTCTGCTGCCCCACGTCGGGGTCGTCCTCACCAGCGTCTCGGGCGTCGGCGACTGGTATCGCTCGATCCTGCCCCGCTCCTATACCCTCGACCACTTCGGCCAGGCGCTCGGCTCGCCCGATGCCTTTGGTGCCATCCGCATCAGCCTGCTGCTCTCGCTGGCCGCAATGGTTGTCAACCTGCTCCTGGGAGTGGTGATTGCATACCTGATTGTGCGCACTCGCCTCGTCGGCCGCAACGTCCTCGACACGCTGTGCATGCTCCCGCTGGCTGTGCCGGGGCTGGTACTTGCCTTCGGCTTTGTCGCGATGTCGCTGCGCTGGCCGTTCGCATCGGGCGATCCGCTAGGCGGGATGCTGAGTGTGCTCGGGGCCGACCCAAATCCGTTCCCGCTGCTCATCATCGCCTACGCCGTCCGACGTCTGCCATACATCGTGCGCTCCGCCGCCGCCGGGCTCGAACAGACCAGCGGCGAACTTGAAGAAGCCGCAATCAACCTCGGCGCGCCACGCCTCTACGCAATCCGCCGCGTCATCATCCCGCTCATCATGGCCAATCTCATCGCGGGCTGTCTCCTGGTCTTCAGCTTCTCCATGCTCGAGGTCTCCGACTCGATGATCCTCGCCCAGAAGACCAGCCACTTCCCGATCACGAAGATGATCTTCGAACTGACCAACCGCTTGGGCGACGGGCCGAGCATCGCCAGTGCCATGGGCGTCTGGGGAATGGCGCTCCTGACGGTCACGCTCTTCGGCGCCAGCCTGCTGCTGGGCAAAAAACTCGGGTCCATCTTCAGGGTTTAGCCCTGCATAAGCCCGAACTCAACCGCCACGCGAGGCAAAGCGCTGCAGGGCCCGCTGTGCGACATTCCCGATAATCAGGATCGCCGCCACCGTCAGCGTGATGCCCCCGACGATGAGCCATCGCGGCTTATCGACGTTCGACCAGTCGCTGATCTGCGTTCCGATATACACCGCCGCCAGCGACCGCGGAGCCAGGCCCAGCATGGTCGAGAGCACATACACGCGCTTCGACACGCCTGCGCCTGTCAGGATTAGATTCGTGAGAGCAAACGGTGAGTTGGGCGGCAGCCGCACCAGCGTCGTGATACCAAGCGATGGCCAGAACCCCCTGCCGACCAGCGCGTCGCGCACGATCGCCGCCTTCGGGTGTGCACTGATCTCTCGCTCCATCCGCTCGCGCGCGACCGTGCGCGCGATGACATGCCCCACCAGCGCGGCACCCGTGAAGCCCGCCAGCGCCCCCGCAAAACCCTGTACAAGGCCAAAGGCATACCCCGCCAGCAGCGACTGCGAATAAGTCGGCAGCAAGCCAAATCCCGCACTGAAAATAAACACCACCACATAGAGCGCAAAGCCCGCCAGCTGGTGCTCACGCAAGAACGCGGAAATGTCGGCGATGAAGTACAGCACCGCGATCCCCCCCAGCGCAGGCAGAATCGCCCACAGCAGCCCCAGAATGGCCGCCGGCCCCAGGCGCACCAGCACCGCACGCGCCGAATCGTCGCGCACCGGCAACGACCCGTCCGCAGCGGTCACCGCGCCGCCCGCTTCGGAATCCCCGGTTCCGACTGCCTCAGGATGATGTGAATCGCGTTGTGGCGGAGTGTCGTTCATCGCGCCATGAGCGTAGGCCCAAGGCCACGAACGGCGGCTTGTGTGTACTCACAAGCTGATCAACAGCGAGCCCCGCAACACCAGTAATCGCCACGCCGCGTCAAGAGTTCGTCGGCCCGCAAGGGAACCGACGAACCCGGAGGAGAGAGAGGACCAGACAAGAGGCCGCAGCAACATGAATCTGCGCCGCGCTCGATATTCCTTATTCGCACTCGGCCCGCTTTGGTTGCAGACCTCCGCGCCAGCGTCCCATTACCTGAACTACGAACGCGACCGCAAAGTGTTCGTCACGCCCGTGTCAAAGCCGCTCTACCAGTGTATCATGGGGGTGAACGCCACGATCCAGGTGTCGGATCGGGCGATGCCCAACCGAAACAATTCCTGTCGAGCGAAAGCTCGGCCAGAGAGGCTTGCCCCATGATCCCCAAACCGCCGCCTCGCGAAGGCACCCTCGGCTTCCTCTACTTCCCCCCTTATCGAGTGCAGGGCTTCAGCGTCGCTGGCGAAGCGACAAGCATTCAAATCCCTGAACTCGACATCTGCTTCGACATGGGGGTCTGCCCCCGCGCAGCCCTGGCGAGCAAATATGTCGCACTGAGCCACGGACACATGGATCACATCGGGGGCCTCGCCTACTGGTGCAGCCAGCGCCGCTTCCAAGGCATGGGCACCGGAACCATTGTCTGCGACGCCCGCATCGAGGGTGCCGTCCATGCGATGATGAAAGGCTTTCAGGAGCTCGAACGGCAAGTTACCCCTTACGAGGTGATCGCGCTGTCAAGTGAACCGGGCAAAGAACAGGCCATCGAGATCAAAAACAACATTTTCCTGCGCGCTTTCGCCACCGAGCACACCGCCCCCAGCACTGGATACTCCATTCTCGAACGGCGAACCAAACTCAAGGAAGAGTTCATAGGCCTGCCACAGGAAAAACTGCGCGAACTCAAAAGCCGGGGCACCGAAATCACGCGCACCCTCGAAATTCCACAGGTCGCGTACCTCGGCGACACGCTGCCCGGCGCGTGCCTGCTCCGCGAAGATGTGCGCAAAGCCCAAATCATCATCGTCGAGTGCACCTTCTTCGAACCCGAACACAAGGGACGCGCCAAGATCGGGATGCACCTGCATGTCGATGACGTCGCCGAATGGCTCAACCTCGTCGAGTGCGAAGCCATGGTCCTCGTACACATCTCGCGCCGCACTCATCTCGGGTACGCAGCACAGCGGCTGCTCGAAATTGCAGGACCCGAAAAGGCATCCCGGGCCTACCTGCTCATGGATCACCGAACCAACAAAATGCGCTACGACCTGCAAGCCGAAGACGCCCGCAAACGAGAAATCGAGCTGGCGACACGCCAGGCCGGCTCGACAGCCAATTCGCCAGAGAATGGTTGACACCTCTCCCGGTTTGGATTACCGTGTCAGTTCCCCGGCGGCGGTGCTTTGGTGCGTTGGGAGACGACACCCGCTGCGTCCCTTGTCCGTTCTTTTGAGGAGTGCCCGAGGCTCCTTCGAGGTTGCACGCCCATGATTGACCCTGATCGGCAGGTGTGGAACGCGTTGCTCGCGTACCTCCGGAGCCACCACTCCTCAATGTGGAGACAGTGGTTCGACGAACTCGAGCCCCTCGGCATCGTCAACGGCACAATGAGCATTCGCGCGCGCTCCGACATCCACCGCGACTACCTCCGCCGCGATTGCCTCGACGCCTTCAACGACGCCCTCCGCACAGTCACAAACCAGTTGCTCGCAGTGCGATTTGTAGGGCCGCGCGACACCGCCCCCCAAAATACGGGGATTGCTCCGGGCTCCGCCATCAATGGCCATTCCCGTGCGCACGCTGGCAGCGAATCCGAACTCGCCTTCCACCCTGACGCCCTGGTCATCAATCCGGACTATTGCTTCGAGAACTTCATCCCGGGTCCCAACAACCGCCTCGCCTACGCCGCTGCGGTGAGTGTCAGTGAAAATCCTGGCCCGGGGTACAACCCGCTGTTCATCCATGGCGATGTCGGACTCGGAAAGACCCATCTGCTTCAGGCGATCTGCCTCAAGATCAAACAGGATCGCCCAGACGCGGTGCTGCACTACGTCTCGTGCGACGCCTTCATCAATGATTTCATGAATGCGGTCGAGACCGGACAGATGTCCGGGTTCCGTCACCGGTTCAGGGATGTTGACGTTTTAGTGATCGATGACATTCACTTCCTGACCAAGCGCGACCGAACGCAGGAAGAGTTCTTCCACACCTTCAACACCCTCTATCAGTCGCGCAAACAAATTGTCCTGAGTTGCGATCGGCCGCCCGAGGAGATCCCGGACCTTGAAGATCGGCTGGTAAGTCGCTTCAACTGGGGGCTCGTGACCAAGATCGAGCCTCCGTGCTACGAAACCCGGGTTGCGATCCTCAAGTCAAAAGCCCGGATGCGAAAACTCGATCTGCCCGACGATGTCGCGTGTCACATTGCCGCCAAGATCGACACCAACATCCGCGAACTCGAAGGAGCAATCGTCAAGATTCAGATTCACTCCGCGGTCGAAAAACGCCCGATTGATCTCGATCTTGCCCGTTCTGCCCTGGGCGATACTGCGCCCCGCATCACCCGCCGCCCTTCAATTGACGCGATCATCAACGTGGTCACGGACTTCTATAACGTCAAGCGGACGGACCTTCTCGGTAAGCGACGTCACAAGTCGATCAGCCTTCCCAGGCAAGTCTGCATGTTTCTGGCGCGCAAGCAAACACAGCACTCGCTCGAAGAGATCGGTGCTCATTTCGGGGGGCGCGATCACACCACTGTGATGCACGCTGTGCGCACGATCGAGAGCAAGCAAACGATCGACGATGCATTTGCCTCGGTGATCCAAACCCTGAACAAGTCACTCGCGGAAGAACAAATTCGGGCGTAGAACCGGTGTTCGGTTATCGGTGGGGTTCGATTGTTTTGTGAACAAGGTGTGGGCAGGCGCTCGTTGGCAAGCGCGATCGAGCGCCGCAGCCTCGCCCTGAAGGGTGAATCGTCTGGGGGCCAGATCTTTTCACGAATTGAGTCGCTGGCGTGCGCCCGGAAGTCGACAAGTTCTCCCGGAATCGCGTATGGCCGTAAGTGCTTGTTTTGCCGGGGTGTCTTACGCCTGAAGAATTCTTGTCCACATTGCGCCACGCTTCCCTACTACGACTACGGTCAATTTATCTCTTAAAGAAGAGAAGAGCATCCCCTTGCACACGGTGTGTGTGGGAACTGACGAAAGAGACAGCCTGCAGAAATCCTGCTTGTGGATAACCCGTCGATTACTTCTCGTGATGGAGTTGACAGGACCGGCAAAAGACCGTTGCCCGCCCGCTGACGCGCAGGCCCACGAGAAGCTGGTGGCACGTGTTGCAAGGCTGCCCTGCTCGGGCATAGACCCGGTGGTGGTTCTGGTACGAGCCCGCGGTGCCTACGAGCATGCGATGATCGCGAATGGTTGAACCGCCAGCATCGATTGCGGCAGTCAGGATTGCTCGCAGTTGTAATGCCAGCAGTTCAAGGGTGTCTGGAGCAAGATTGTGTGCGGGTTCAAGGGGGTGAACTCGGGCGGCGAAGAGGGCTTCGTCAGCGTAGATGTTGCCGATGCCAGCGACGCGGGACTGATCGAGGAGGAGCGACTTAATCGGGCGGGCAGAGCCGGCGCACGCTACGGCGAGGAGTTTCGGGGTGATGGCGAGTGCATCCGGGCCCAAACGGGACCAGCGTTTGGTGCGGAGATCATCGAAGGATTCATGTCCAGCAACGAGGCCAAAGCGTCGCGGATCGATGAAGCGCAGCGTTCGACCGTCGTCGAGGTGCCACGTGACATGAACATGGGTTGCGGGCGCGGCGTCGAGCGAGAATCGCCCGGTCATGCCGAGGTGAATTGCGACCGCAGCACCAGAGCGACCAATGATGGCAAGCTGCTTGCCGTGGCGCAAGATCGAGGTAACGGTGTCGCCCTTAAGGAGAAGGGCGAAGCGCGCGCGAGCGGGCGGCGCATCAGTACGGGAACGCACGATCCCCGCAACCGGATCGGCAGGGAAGGCAACAACAAAACGTGTGAGAATGCGCACCGCATTCACACGGTGCGACAGGAGTTCGGCTTCGAGTGCGAGGCGGTAAGACTCGACCTCGGGCAGTTCAGGCATCGGGTTCCTGGGCGCGCAGTGAGCGAAAGAATGATCGCAGGAGAGCCGCGGACTCGTCGGCTCCGAGGCCTTCGACGACCTCCGCCCGGTGGTTCAAGCGAGGATCTTCGAGCAGGCGGTGCAGTGAACGAACCGCGCCGGCCTTCGGGTCGAGCGCGGCGAACACTACGCGCCCGACGCGGGCATTGACAAGCATGCCAGCACACATGGCGCACGGTTCGAGCGTGATGGCGATGGAATACTCGTTGAGGCGCCAGTCTCCGATGATGCGGCAAGCTCGCTGCACAGCGAGAAACTCGGCATGGGCGGCCGGATCGCGGTCGCGCTCGCGGCGGTTGAAGGCGTGTGCGACAGGTGTGCCGGTGACGGTGTGATACACAACGGCGCCAACCGGGACTTCGCCCAGGGCGGCCGCCATGCACGCAAGGGAAAGAGCGCGCAGCATCATGGACTCATCGTGGCGATCAGTCATTTCTGGACTCGCGCGAAGAACGGCCTGCGACACGGTCGGCAGGGAGCAGAATGAGCAGCAGCATGCCGAGTTCGAACAAGCCATAGAGCGGCAGGGCAAGAAGCACCATCGAGAGCGGGTCGGCCGGGGTAAGGATGGCGCTGATGATGGCGCATCCGGCAATGACGTATCGACGATATTTGGCTAGCCACGGGCGATCGACGATGCCCGCCCAGCCGAGCAGGAGCACGACAAGGGGCATCTGAAAGGCAATGCCAAACGCCAGTGCGAAGTTGAGAAGCATCTTGACGTATTCACTGATGCGGTACTGCTGGAGGACGCCAGCGGTTGAGGCCAGCTCCATGCCGATGATCAGGGGAGCCGGTTCGGCATCGATGCATACGCGAAGTTGCTTGAGAGAACGATTGAGCCAGATGTTGCCGACTTCGGGGTTGGGCGGATCGACTTCGAGAATCACGATGGATGAGAGTGCGACGCCTTGCGGAAGCGGAGCGACCGCGACCTCGAGCTTGCCGACGTTGGTGCCAAAGGTGATGAGAAAGGTGAGAATGACGGGGAGAATGACGTAGTAGAGGAACGTAACCCCGACGCATGTGAGCAGAATGCTCATGGGCATGAGCAGGTAGGCGAAGCGTTTTTCGGAGTTGTACAGGCCCGGCGCGATGAAGCGCCAGAGTTGGTACACGATCCATGGTCCACCTGCCAGGATGGTCAGGACCAGAACAACGCGAAACCATGTCCCGAATCCTTCGAACGGGGCGGTAGCGATAAGAGAAGCGGGCTGGTTGGCGCTGCGGAGCGAGGCGCGAATCGGGATCATGAGGACTTCAAGAACGGGCTTTCCGAGAGCCATCGCGAGGAAAAAGATGGGAATGATGCCCAGCAGGGCGTAGATGATGCGCTTGCGCAGTTCGTCGAGGTGATCGCCGAACGACATGAGAGCATGGTCGGAGGCAGGCCGCTTGGCGTTGGGATTTGAATCGGGGGTTGGCATGGCGATGAAGCAGGAGGATATGGGACCAGAAGGCACAGGATTGTGACGGAACTCAAGAGGAGCGACATCCCTATAAGGCAGAGGGGCCGATTGGAAAGGGCCGCGGTGGACAGGTTTGATGGATCGGAGGATGGAGCGCTGGTGCGTGCCGCCATGGCGGGCGATCGCGATGCGTTGCGCTCACTGTGGCATCGGAATCGAGGGTGGATTGCGGCGATTCTTCTGGCGCACAAGCCGAGACAGGCGGACCTGGAAGATCTCCTTCAGACGGTGGCCATGACGATTGTTCGAACGGTTCATACGGTGCGAGACGAGCAAGCGTTCAAGCCGTGGCTTCGCACCGTGGCAACTAATGTCGCCCGGGCCGCGGGGCGCAAGCAGAAGGTGGAATCCCGTGTGAGGCGGACAGGGACCGACCGGCCGGAACCGGCCGAAATCGGGGATCGTGAGCATGCGCAGCGCGTGCTCGATCTGGCCAGGCAGTTGCCCGATGGGTATCGCGAGCCGTTGTTGCTCCGGTGTGTCAAGGGGATGAGTTACCGTGAGATCGCGAGGGTGCTGGAGATTCCCGAAACAACCATCGAAACGCGCATCGCGCGCGGGAGGCGGATGCTTCGGGAGTTGGCGCGGGACGAGGGAGCCGGGGAGGTGGAACTCGTCGCTCGCAAGAAAGGGACTGTTGATGTCAGGTCATGAAGTGGATCGGGACGTGCTGCTTGGGCGTGTGATTGAAGGCCGGGCGTCTGCAACGGATTGGCGAACGCTGCGGGAGATCGCATCACACGAGCCGCAGGTCTGGGCAGAGATCGAGGAACTCGAATCGATGAACACAGCGCTTCGGCTTTCGTGCAACGATGCGGCCGCGTGTGCGGAGTGTGTGGATATCGATGCCGAGTCGAGCGGGCGGATGGTCGAGCATGCGAGCGTGCGCCTCGGTGCGGCGAGGATGTGGGGCGGATGGCTAGCAGCTGCGGCGGTGCTTCTGGCGTGGTCGCTGGGCATGCCTTTGGCCGGCGATGAGCATTCGGCGCAAGGCGCGTTCGGCGCGAACTTTGTGAAGATTGATACCCCCGACGACGCGTTGCGGATGTATGTCGATCGCGGCCGCGAAGCGGGAACGGTGATAGGTCTGGTTCCCGAAACCCATGTGCTCGAAACACGCACGCTACCCGACGGAACGGGGATCGAAGTGATTTTTGTGCGGCAGATCGTTGAAAGACAGCAGTTGCGAGAGATGTATCGCATGATTGAGGACGAAGCGGGGAATCTGGTTCCGATTCCTACGCCACTGGTGCGCCAGGCGGGGATGTCGTTCTGAGCAGAAATGGTGACGGGGTGGCGCGGCAGGCTCATCCAAGAGATTGCGGACGCTGTGCCCGCGATGAACAGTGCATTGATGGGAGGTTTGCGATGAACAAGCGACAAGTCATGTGGTGCGGAGTTTCGATAGCGGCTCTGGTCGCGGTGGCTGGCGCTATTGGGCCAGAGAATGCCCCGGCGCGGCCGGAGACGGTCCTTTTCGTGACGAATGCAGCCCCGGATCAGGTCACGCAAACGAGCGTTGAACTAATGGTGCGCGATGGCGAGCCATTGAGGGTGCTGCTCAATGGCAAGGCGGTGCCAACTGAGCAGATTCAGCGGAACGGCGACACAGTAACAATCCATGCCGATGATGGCACCGTTGCCCATGTGACGCGGACAGTCAGGCTGGATGGCTCGCTCTTTCTTCAGCCAGGCGAGCCGAAGCCATTGCCGGTGATGGTGGGCATTCGCATGAGCGAGCCGAGCGAGTCGCTGCGATCGCAGCTGAAGCTTGGGGACCGTCGGGTCATTCTGATTGAAGAAGCGATCCCGGGGCTTCCGGCGGCCGAGGCGGGAATTCGCACGCATGACATCATCATCGCGATTGATGGCAATGATGACGTGACGCCGGAAGTGCTGCAGAAGGCGCTGATGGGCAAGAAGCCCGGAGACGTGGTGCAGATGCGGGTGTTGCGAGGCGGCGAGCGCGAGACGTACAAGGTTGTGGTTCGACAGTTCGAAGCCTCGCGGCTTGGGGTGGCTGAGACAACGGCTCCGGGGGCGGGACTCAGGGCGGCACAAGTGCCCCCTGCAGCCCCATCAGCTCCGGGACAGAAGGAATTGGAACTGAAGAATGTTCTCGAACGTGTGCGCTCGCAGGTGAGCGATGAGCAGTTACGGGCCGAGATCGAGCGCGTGCTGGTCGATGCGATGCGCGCTTCTGAGTCGGCGCGTGCAGCAGCATCGAAACTTCATGGGCAATATCTTGAACTGAGGCCTCAGGTTCAGGATCAGGTCTTGGAAGTGATTCCCTGGACCAGAAGCATTCCGGATCCGACCGGGCGGGACGGGACCTTCGTGATTGACGACAAGAACCGGGTGATCGAGATTCCCGAGCGCTTTGCCGGACGCTTTGAGGCGATGATCCCCGAGCGCGAGACGTTTGAGCGACGGCTTGCGGAACTGGAAAAGCGCATGGGGCAGCTCTCGGAACAGATGGAAACGCGGATGAATCGGCTCATTCAGCGGTTCGAGGTGATGGCCGACCAACTCGAGCGCAAACTGCGCAGCGAAAATTGAAGAAACCCCTTCGCGTGACGAGACTGGACGCCGCATCGTGCTGATCGGCGAGCAGGCTCGAATCGTTGCGGCGGCAGTGCGATGCGACCCGGCACTGCCGTCGCTGTTTTTTGTGCTTTCGGTTCGACTATGATTCTCACAGCCCGGAAAAGGAGTCCTGGATGCGACCGGAGCAGATTCGTGACGTCTACAGCCGCCTGAGGGCTGAAATTCAGAAGGTGATCGTCGGCCAGGACGAAGTGGTGGAGCAGATTCTGACCTGCATTTTCTGCCAGGGGCACGCGCTGCTTGTTGGCGTGCCGGGGCTGGCCAAGACGCTGCTGATATCAACGATCGCGCGGACGCTGAGTCTGGAATTCAACCGCATCCAGTTCACTCCGGACCTGATGCCGAGCGACATCACCGGCACCGAAGTGATCGAAGAGGACAAGACCACAGGGCATCGGCAGTTGCGGTTTGTGCGCGGGCCGGTCTTTGCCAATGTGGTTCTGGCCGACGAGATCAACCGCACCCCGCCAAAGACACAGGCGGCGCTTCTGGAGTCGATGCAGGAACGGCAGGTGACCGTGGGGGGAGTTCGGCACGCTCTGCCTTCGCCGTTCTTTGTGCTCGCAACGCAGAACCCGCTCGAGCAGGAAGGCACATATCCGCTCCCCGAAGCGCAGTTGGACCGTTTCATGTTTCAGGTGATGATCGGGTATCCGACAGCGGAGGAAGAACTTGAAGTCATGCGCCGCACCGCCACTCGCGGCGACGAGAACGTCGAGCGCGTAATTGATGGCCAGGGCATCTCAGACATTCAACAGAGCGTGCGGCATGTACCAGTGCCGGACCATGTGATGAGATACGCCTTGCGACTGGTGCGGGCGACGCGTGTCGCGGAGTTGGACGAAGGGGTGCAGATTCCCGCGATCGTGCGCGATTATGTTGCGTGGGGAGCAGGGCCGCGCGCGAGCGAGAACATTGTTCTGGCAGCCCGCGCCCGTGCGCTCCTGGGGGGTTCCACGCATGTAACAGCCGACCATGTGCGGGAGGTGGCGCTGCCTGTGCTTCGCCACCGTATCATGACGAATTTCAATGCGGAAGCCGATCAGGTCAAGACGGATCAGATCGTGGATGGACTGTTGCGTTCTGTCACGGTCGAATCGAGCAGTGCGGCGGAATTGTCGCAAATGGACGAGGTTCTTCGCCCCTGAACGAGGCGGAGGCGGTAGGATCCTTTCACGCGGATTGGATCAACTAGCAGAAACCGGGGGGTTTTATGCTTTCACAGACGACCGAGTACGCGCTTCGCGCCATGGTGTGGTTGGCCTACACCGAAGACGAACTGGTGCCGACTTCGACATTGGCCGAGCGGACGCTGGTGCCCTTCAATTATTTGGCCAAAGTCCTGCAGTCACTTGCCCAAGCGAGCCTGATCGAGGGTCGGCGCGGGGTTGGAGGCGGATACAAGCTGTCTCGGCCGGCGGACCAGATCAGTATTCTGGACATCGTCAACGCGATCAGCCCAGTACATCGGATCGAGTCGTGCCCGTTGGGAATTGCCGCCCACGGGACGCGGTTATGCCCATTGCACCGCAAGCTCGACGGGGCGATTGCGTCGTTGATCGAGACGTTCAAGGATGTTTCGCTCTTGGAACTGCTGGACGAAAAAGAGGCCAGCCGTCCACTGTGCGATCCCGGCATGCTTGAACAGTTCGGGCTGACCATCAGCGGGCGAAAGATTATCCCTCGAAACTAGCTGGGCCTCGAAACAAATGGCGCCCTGAAACCGAGCGATGGGTGACGAACGCGTACGATGCGGGCGTGAACCAAGACACCAATCTTCACGATAACGTACACCCCCTCGAAGCACAACGGCGAGAGAATCGCGCCGTCATCGCAGGGCTCGGGGTTGACCCATACGGCTCACGCACAGATGACCTGATATCACTGGCCGAGGCTTTCGCCGCCTATGACGAAGTTGCCGACCAAGCGTATCAGGCGGCCCAGGCGGAACACAAGGCGAGGCTCAAAGACAATCCATCCGGGGTGTCAAGTCCGATTGAAGATCGGCGGCCTCGGGTGTGTGTTGCTGGACGAGTGATGCTGCGGCGCGATGGCGGCAAACTCATCTGGATGAATCTGCGCGATGCGTCGCGCGACACGCTTCAGATCGCGGCGAGCCAGCGCGAGTGCAACGAGCGCGGCTTTGTGATCGCCAAGGCGACCGATCTGGGTGACGTGCTGGTCGTGCGCGGGCCGCTGATGAAGACCAAAGCCGGTGAGGTGACGGTATGGGCTGAGGACATCGAGCCCGCGAGCAAGTGCCTTGTCCCGCCGCCCGAGAAGCACGCGGGCCTGACCGACCACGAAACGCGGTATCGGCGACGGTACATCGACATGTGGGCCAACCCGGAGACAACGCGGGTGTTCGAGTTGCGCAGCCGGGTCGTGGCGGAGATTCGACGCTTTCTGACTGACCGCGGTTATCTCGAAGTCGAGACGCCGATGCTCCAGGTACAGGCGGGCGGCGCGGCCGCCAGGCCGTTTGCGACGCACATGAACGCGCTCGGGCTGAACCTCTTCATGCGCATCGCGCCGGAGTTGTATCTCAAGCGGCTGCTCGTCGGAGGGCTGCCGCGCGTCTTCGAGATCAACCGCAACTTTCGCAACGAAGGGCTCGACAAGCAGCACAACCCCGAGTTCACGATGCTCGAGTTGTATCAGGCGTTCGGCGACTACCACACGGTCATGGCAACAACCGAGGATCTGGTGCGACATGCGGCAAGGGCAGCGGCCCAGGCGCGCGAAGGCGAGGCGGGCGCTGACGCGCGCTCGCCGGTGTTGCCCTTTGGTGAGCTTCGCATCGACTATGGCCCGCCGTTCGACCGCGTGACCTATACCGACCTCTTCGAGCGCGCGTTGGGTTTTTCGATGGAGGACACGCCGCGGGTGATGGCGGAGGCTGCCGCCCGACACATCAAGACGCGCAACGACAAAGGCGAAGTCATCGATCCGATTTTCATCATCAATGAACTCTTCGAGGATTTCGCGGAGGGCACGCTCGACCCGGCGCGGCCGACGTGGATCATGGACTATCCCGCAGCCCTGAGCCCGCTCACGCGAGCAAGCAGGTCAAACCCGAAGGTGGCCGAGCGTGCCGACCTGTTTGTTGCGGGGATGGAGATCGGGCCTCATTACACCGAACTGAATGACCCGGATGTACAGGCAGCCCGCTTCCGCGAACAGCTCGCGGGTATCGATGACGAGGAGACGACGTTTCGCACGTTTGATGAGGATTTTGTGACGGCGCTGAAGGTGGGCATGCCCCCGGCGGGGGGCATGGGGCTGGGGATTGACCGCCTCATGATGCTCCTAGCCAATCAGCCGACGATCCGCGATGTGATTCTGTTTCCGTTGATGAAGCCGATCGGGCGCGGGGAGGCGCTGGAATCGGAGTCCTGATCGCAACGAGCGATGCATATTCATGTTCCTGTTGGTGCATGCGTGACAGGGCAGTGACCGGAATCGGCCTGCCTGCGGGGTTTGTGGTTGAGCGCGCTCCTACGGTTTTTGGTGCGGGCGATGTGCCACGGTGGAGCCGCGGGAAGCCAGCACGAGCGAGCCTCGATGGGGCGCCCTGGAGCATGATGCCTTCTCAACCCAAGACTCTGGAAACAGGAACACCGATTGGTGTTGAACTCGAACTCAAGCCCACAGCCAAGCATACTGACGAACACAGCGATGGCGGGCACACCACCCTCAACAAGATCGTCAATCTCGTGTTTGTGATTGTGCCTTTCATCGGCCTTTTGACTGCGATTGTTCTGGTGTGGGGGTGGGGGTTCTCGTGGGTTCATCTCGCGGTGCTTGGAGGGATGTATCTCATCAGCGGGCTTGGCGTGACGATCGGGTTTCACCGCTATTTCGCTCACAAGTCGTTTGATACAGGCCCGGTGGTCAAGACGCTGCTCGGCGTGTCGGGGTCGATGGCGGCTGAAGGGTCGATTGTGCGCTGGGTGTCTTTTCACCGCTGCCACCATCAGCACAGCGACCACGAAGAGGATCCGCATTCGCCGCATACGCATGGCGCGGGCGTGCTCAACACGCTGCGAGGCTTCTGGCGTGCGCATGTGGGCTGGATTTTCGAGAACCAAGGCCCGCGCTCGTGGCGGTATGCGCCCGATCTGATGCGAGACACGCTCGTGCGCCGCCTGAGCCTGTTGTTTCCACTGTGGGTAACAGTGGGGCTGTTGATCCCAACGATCATCGCGGGCGTGGTGACGTTGTCGTGGTGGGGGGCGCTGCTCGGGTTTATCTGGGGCGGCTTGGTGCGAATCCTGCTGGTGCATCATGTGACCTGGAGCATCAATTCGGTGTGCCACCTTTGGGGGACGCGCCCATTCATCAGCCGCGACGAAAGCCGCAACAATCCGGTCTTCGGCGTGCTTGGGCTAGGCGAGGGGTGGCACAACAACCATCACGCGTTTCCAACGTCAGCGCGGCACGGGCTGCGCTGGTGGGAAATCGACGTGAGTTACCTCACGATTCTGCTCATGTCGAAGGTCGGGCTGGTGCGGAACGTGCGCGTGCCGACACCTGAGCGGATGGAGTCGCGGCGGCGCCGCAATCACAGTTAGAACTCGTACTTGAAGTTTTCGAGATCCTTGGCGAAGCAGGCCGCGATGATGTCGCGTGTCGCGTCGTCGTAATACTCGCGGTAGTTGCCGCGCTTGCTGCTCTTGAGGTGCGGAAGTTCAGCCTGTTTCCCGATCTTCTGGCAGACCTCGGCAAAGTCGGCGTTGAGATTCTCGAACCGGCAGAAGTGGTTGACGACGATCACGCCGGACTCGTCAACACACCAGTCGGTTTGTGGCATGAACATCTTGGGTCTGTCGTAATATGCCGGATCGCGGTCTCGATAGGCCGCTCGCACCCAGTCCTTGAAGTCAAGATCCTTGGTGCCAAGGCCCGTCTGGTTGGTCTGCACGCGATAGGCGTGGTGGCTGACAACCTTGTCCCACGGGTTGCGGATCACGGCGAAACTGAAGCGGCGGTCCCAGTTCGCGCGGCCGAGCTCGTTGATTTTTTCGAGAGCGCTGCGGTGTTCGCCGGGCAGATCCAGGGCTTTGACGATGCTGGTGCCACCGGTTTTGTTGATGTGAATGAAGATGAACTTGTCGAGGTATCGGTGGCGCACGATGCGTTTTTGGCGCTTGATGCGGTTGACGACGCGGGTAACGAGCGAAGCCATGGGAACCCCTTGAAGTTCGACAACGGAAAAGAAGTGCCGATCGTGGCAACGATATTCACCCGAAGCGGCCCGCGGCGTACCCGATAGCGTGCCACACGAGCCCGAGCAGCAGCGCCAGGGCCAGAGTCTTCATGACACCCCAGTGCAGGCGGAAGAGCACGAACGCCGCTGCCGCTGCGACGGCAAGGGCTGCGGGGTCAAGCGAGTCCAGGCGGGGGAGTGTTAGCCTGAGGCCGAAGTCTGAAACGATGAACGTTTCGCGAAAGAGCGTGTGGGCGGCGAACCACACCGCGAGGTTGAGCACCACGCCGACGACCGCGGCCGTGATGCTCGACAAGGCGGCTGCGAGCGCGGGCTTGCCGCGAACAGCCTCAACATACGGCGCGCCCGCAAAGATCCAGAGGAAACACGGGATAAACGTCACCCATGTGACAAGCACGGCCGCCAGCACGGCAGCGAGCACCGGCGAAAGCGGGCCGGGGTCGTGGTACGCCCCGACCGACCCGACGAACTGGACAACCTGAATAAGCGGCCCGGGGGTCGTCTCGGCCATGCCCAGACCCGTGAGCATCTCGCCCGGCGCCAGCCAGCCATACACCTCAACCGCCTGCTGTGCGATGTACGCCAGCACCGCGTACGCCCCGCCAAAGGTCACCACCGCAGCCTTGCTGAAGAACTCGGCCTGAAGCGTGAACAGGTGCGTCGGCCCGAGCCACGCGCGCAGCGAGATGACCGGCCCGAGCCACAGAGTCAACCACACCACGATCGTGCGCACCGTGCGCCAGCCATTGGGGCGCGTGTGCGCGTTATCAATTATGTCCGTGGCGTACACAATCCCCGCGTGCCCGTCGCTGGCGGCTTTCGGCTTGAGTACCGCAAAGAACCCCGGGGCGATGCGGCTGCCGACAAGCCCGATGAAAGCCGCCGCGCCAATGATGAGCGGGAACGGCACGCCGAAACCGAAGATGGCAACGAATGCCGCCGCCGCGATCGCCAGCATGACACCATTCTTGAGCACGCGCTTGCCGATTCGGATGACCGCTTCAACGACGATAGCGAGCGTGGCCGCCTTGAGTCCGAAGAGCAGCGCCTCGACCACCCCTACATCGCGGAGCATCGTGTAGGCCAGAGTCAGGGCAAGGATAGAGATGAAGCCGGGCAGCACAAACAACACGCCCGCTGCGATCCCGCCCGTCGTACGGTGCAACAGCCACCCGACATAGGTCACCAACTGCGTCGCCTCTGGCCCCGGCAGCAGCATGCAGTAGTTCAGGGCGTGGAGGAAGCGTTCTTCACTAATCCACCGGCGGTCCTCGACGAGCACCTTGTGCATGACAGCGATTTGTCCGGCAGGCCCCCCAAAAGAGTGGATCCCGATGTAGGCAAACACGCGCAGGGCTTGGCGAAAGGTCGGCGGGACAGTGGGCGGGCTGCCCGAGTCGGTTGCTTCTGGAGGGCTTGTCATGCGGACGTATGGTAGCGAGAGCTCGTACCCGCCCAAAGAAAAACGCTGCTCGCGGGAGCAGCGTCTTCGATCAAGTGGAGGCGAAGAGACTCGAACTCTCGACCTCTTCCATGCCATGGAAGCGCTCTACCAACTGAGCTACGCCCCCTTGATGTTGTCTCCCTGACGGACATTGACCGCCACGGACCGGCCAGTGTTCATCGGCCGGGGCGGCCCGGCGTCTGTAACCGGGGATCGTAGAGAGGCGGCCGAAAGGGTCAAGTGCGGCTGGAGGGTGTGCTTGGACAGGAATTTTTCATTCCCGGATTATTCGCCAGCATACAGCGGCGACTGTTCCCCGCCGCACTCGCGATCCAGCTCCTCCATCAGCGCCGACGCGAGCAGCTCGTATTCCTGCCGGGTGTTGTACAGCTGCGCGCTGATGCGCATCACGCGGTCGGCAACCGGGGCCATGTCCCAAACCGGCACCTGAATCTTGTGTCGCTTGAGCAGGGCATCCTGTAACGGGTCGTCATAGTCGCATTCGCGCGTCGGGTCCGGGTTAGGCGGCAGCGCCACCGACGCCATTGAACCGATCATGCGCTCGGGCGCAAGTGGGCGCACGGGTGTGCGCTCGCACAGCAATGCCCGCGCATCCATCACCTTGTCGTGGTTGAGCCTCATGACTTCCGGCCAGCCGCCGCGCACCTGCGACGCCAGGTGCTCAATCGCGTCAGGGATAACAAGATTGGCGGTGTAGTCATTCGTCCCGACATAGTCAAAGTCGCAGAGGAAAGCCGCCCGGTCATCTCGCTTGAGATGCGTGCGACACGACAGCGAGAGCGGCCTGACCCGCGACTGCACCTCGCGCGCGACATATAGGAACCCCGTTCCCTTCGGTGCCCCAAGCCACTTGTGACAACTCGCCGCATAGAACGTCGGCTGAAGGTCCGCGATGTCAATCGTCACCTGCCCCGGCGTATGCGCACCATCAAGCAGAATCTCGATCCCGCGCTCGCGGGCAGCATGCGCCAGCCGACGCGCCGGGAAGATGATCCCCGAAGCGCTCGAAATATGGCTCACTACAATCAGTTTCGTCCTCGGCGTCACTGCCGCCATGATCGGCTCGAACACCGCGTTTTCGTCCGCGACCGGCACGGGAATCCGCGCCTTGACGACCCGCGCCCCCGTCCACGCACAGAGCCGTTCCAGCTCATTCATGGTGGCCGAATACTCGTGGTCTGTTACAAGCACTTCATCGCCCGGTTCGAGGGGGACGCTGTGCAGTGCGACCGCGACCGCTACGGTACCATTCGGCATGAATGCCAGATCTTGCGGCTCACAGTTGATGAACCGGGACAAGCTGTCCCTCGCCCGGTCGCACAAGCCTTCGAGATCGACCTTGAAGAACTGAGTCGGGTCGTGCTCCATGCGACGGCGGAGTTCATCCTGCCGTTCGAGCACATACGCCGGGCAACTGCCATACGAACCATGGTTCAGATAGACCAACCCCGGCCGGAGAGGCCACACGGCTCGACGACGCAACTCGAGGGAAGACGACACAACAGGCGCAATGCTCATGACATACTTTCTCGGCTTGTTCCGACCCTGCACATCAACCGGTAATTCTTCGCGGACCCTGACACGCGCGGTTCCACGCGCGAGTGTATCTCGCGCAGTTCCCGCGCGTCGGCGATTGTCGCGTTCTTGTGCGCTCAAAGCCCGTAGATCGGCCGAAGTTTCCCTTCCAGGTGCCGCAACAAAGGCTCGGCCTCGAGAGGCTTGCCCGTCACGCGCTGGCACAACTCGCCCGCCGAAAACTCGCGACCCACGCTGTGAATGTTCTTGCGCAGCCACGCCAGCAGCGCTCCGAACTCGCCTCTGCGGAACTCGTCCTCCAGCCCTGGGATGTCCTGGTGGATCTTCTCCCACATCTGGGCGGCGTACAGGTTTCCGAGCGAATACGTCGGAAAGTAACCGATCAGCCCAAACGACCAGTGAACGTCCTGCAGACATCCCTTTGCGTCGCTGGGAACGTCGATACCCAGGAGATCCTTGAACGCTTTGTTCCAGGCGGCCGGCAGGTCATCAATCGCCAGGCGTCCGGAAATCAGTTCGCGCTCGATCCCGAAGCGCAGCATGATGTGCAGGTTGTATGTGGCTTCGTCGGCCTCGACACGAATGTAACTCGGCTTGACGATGTTGACCGCCCGGTACACCTCGTCGAGAGAGAACGAACTGAATGGGTCTCCCAGGTGTTGCCGGGCGGTGGGTAGCGCCCACTCCCAGAACGCCCGACCCCGTCCGACAAAATTCTCCCACATCCGGCTCTGGCTTTCGTGAATTCCCAGGCTGATGGCTTCGGCCAGGGGCTGACCAAAGAGCCCCTCGCTCTTGGGGAGCCCTTGCTCATAGAGGCCGTGCCCACATTCGTGCATCGTGCCATACAAAGCGCCAGCGAAGTAGTCCTCGTCGTACCGCGTTGTCAGTCGCGTGTCGCCCGGCGCGAACCCCGAGCAAAATGGGTGGGTCGTAACGTCCAACCGACCGGCACCCAAGTTGAACCCGAACGCCTCAATGACTTTCAGTCCGAACCCGTGCTGTCGCTCCTTGGCAACATGAACTTTGAGCGGAGCGTCGGATGGGGCTTTGCCTTTGGTGGTCAGATCAGCAACCAACGCGGCGAGCTTGACTCGCAGCGGGGAAAAGACCTTTTCGATCTCTGCTGCCCGGGCGTTCGGTTCATACTCGTTGAGCAACGCGTCATAGATCTCGCCGCCTGCCGGGATGCCATAGCACTCGGCTTTCTTGCGTGTCAGGGCCATCATCCGCTCAAGCCAGGGCTTGAACATCGCAAAGTCCGACTTCTTGCGGGCTTCCTTCCAGACATGCTGGCTCTTGCTGCCCACCTCGGCCAGTTCGGCCACCAGCGAGCCGGGGAGCTTGGTCGCCAGGTCGTAGTCGCGTCTCATCTCCCGGACATTGGCTTTGAGGCGCGGGTCCGCATAGATTGTCGCGTTTTGTGCGCACGCCGAGAGCAGGTCCCCCACGCGCGGGTTGGTGCTGCGCTCGTGAATCAGGCGCGCCAGGAGTGAGGCTTGTTCGGCGCGTCCCTCCGCAGCAGCGTCGGGCATATAGGTTTCCTGATCCCAGGATGCCAACTGAGCGACCGAGCCGAGCGTGGCGGCCTCTCGCCGCAACGAGCACAACTCGACATATTCCGCCGGTAAACCTCCCGTAGCCATGGCCTCGTCCTCCGAATGTGGGTGCAGGTGTTCAGGGCAAATCCTAGTCGCGGCCGGGTCATTGTCCGGCGATCTGAAGCGCGATCAGCGCGTACGCGGTGATCAACACCGGGTTGTTTTCCATCCATCGGTCGTCCAGAGTCCTGAACGAGCCATCATCGTGCTGGAGTTCGGCAAGTCGCGCCACCAGATCTCGCTTCCAGAGTCGGGTTTCGACAGAACCCTGAGCGGAGTGAACTTCAAGCGTGTCGTGTCCGAAGGCCTCGAGACCGCGCGCGAAGGAGAGGATGTAGTAGTAGACCCCATCGGTCCCGAGGCCGGGGTTCTCTTCCAAGGTGTAGTTTCGCGTGATCCAGCCAAGTGCAGCCCGCACGCGCTCGTCGTCAGGTCCGAGGTCGGCGTAGATCAGGCTCTTGAACCCGAAGTAGGTCATGGACCCATACGCCCGAAGACGGCTGATGGTGGTTCCGTCGGAAAGCGTTTCTTCGGTCATTCCGGCCATACTCTGCCCGGCGCGGCCTTCGACGCTCTGGGCGTTTGGAACTGTGGCGTAGATGAATCCGCCCTGGGATGAGCCATCGGCATAGTCCATGTCGTTGACACTGTCGAGCATCTGTGTACGCGCAAGAAAGGTCAGTGCCCGCTGTATTGCGGGGTCGTCGGCGCTCACTCCGGTGTCGTGGAGGGCCTGAAGCATGAATCCGAGGTTTGAGAGGTCTGGGCGCCCGTGTGTGCCATAACCGATTCCTCCGTAATAAGGATGGTCTTGGCCAACGGGTTCGTTGTAGGCCTGAGCGCCGGCGGGGACGGCGCTTTGCCACTGCATCGCGCGAAGGGCGTTCTGCCCAGCCGCAATGGCTTCTGCTGCATCGCACGTGTGGACGCGGGCCAGAGCACTGAGGCAGACCGCGGTGTTGTAACTTGGGAGCATGCCGTCGTGGATTGTGCCGTCGGGCTTGCGGAATGAGAGGATGTATTCGATGCCGCGCGCGACCTGGGGGTCACGCTGGTCGATGCGGGGGTCCATGAGCATGCCGGTAAGGACAAGGCCAGAGATGGCGGGGAAGTTCGGTCCACCTTCGCGATGCGACCATCCTCCGGTCGAAGAATCCTGTTGTGAGCGCAGATAGTGGATCGCTTTGGCCGACATCTCCCTGGCGGCAGAGCGAGTGGAGCCGTCTGAGGCCTGCGTGTTCGCTGCTATGCCGAGGAGACAAATCGCGACATGCCCTGCAATCAACTGTTTCATATGAGACCTCCCGACTTTTGTGCCTGATGGAGGATACACGCCACTCCGACCACGGCTGCGGTTTCGATACGCAGAACATGAGGGCCGAAGCGGATCAGGGGTGTGCCGGCGTCGGCAAACGCCAGGCGTTCCTCGGGCGACCATCCACCTTCGGGTCCGACGAGGAGTTCGACCGAGTCGCCGATGGGCGGTAGTTCGGCCGAGCCGGTCGCGTCGGCAACGAGGCGGCCGGGGGCATGGTGTGCGAGCAATGTCACGAGGTCTGAAGGGGGTTCGATCCTCATGGTGTGTGCTCGGCCGCACTGTTTGAGGGATTCAATCGCGGTACGTTCCACGCGATCAATGTTGCGAGGTTCGCGTTCGGAGCGGGTGGTCCGCAGGTGGCTCCATGCTTCGGCGCCGACTTGACTGAGCTGGTCGATCATTGTTTCGAGGGCGTCCCCTTTAGGGGCTGGGCAGCGGACGATGACGCGGGGGTGAACCGAGGGGAGGTGTTCGACGGATTCGACGCGCAGGCGGAGCGTTGTGCGGCCTTTGGACTTTGACTCGATTTCGACGACCTCGGCCAGTGCCGCCATTCCGGTGCCGGAGAGGATTTCGACGAGTTCTCCGATGCGGAGGCGCTTGACTCGAACAGCGTGATGTGCTTCTGGGCCTTGGACATCGAAGCAATCTCCCGTGCTGACGGGGGCATCGGGCAGGTAGATTCGATGCGCGGGAGAAGGCATGGGGTGGAAGGGTATCACCTTATTTCGGTGGTCATGATAACGCGGTTGTGCGTCCTGCGGCCGATATTCAGTGTAGTTGAGTGTCTGAAGTTCCGATGGACGTTGAAGGGTTTGGAACCGGCCCATGTCTGAGGGAACTGAACAGAAGCAGCCCAAGGCGGATCTCTCGTCGCGTGTCGAAGAACTTCTCGGCGCGATTGATGCTGCTTGCGCAGATCTCGAATCGCGAATGAAAGAAGAAGACGCGGCAGCGCTGGAGGAATTGTCATCGGGGCTTGCGGGGTTGGTCTCGAGCGATGATGGTCTGGTTGCGATCGGCGATGGGGAGGACATCCGGCCTTCGGTGGCGGCGCTCGAGTCGGAGGTCGAGGATCAGGTGCGGTCGCTGCTGAGTTCGCTCGAGGTTGCGTCGACGGTGCGGGATCGCGATGTGATTGAGAGTGTGCCGGCGCAGGACCGGGGGCCGGAGGCGATGTCGCACGGCGAGACTTCGATCTCTGAGCCCGATGCAGAAGCGGATGAAACGCTCGGGACGGAGCAAGAGGGGGAGATTGACGCTCAGGAGCTGGAGTCGGCGCTTGGCGCGATTGCCAGAGATTTTGCTCAAGGGGAAGAGGTGATACCTGAGGCTGCCCCGACGAAGGGGCCTGAAGGGTTGGCTGCCCGTGCGGCGATGGCAGATGATCTCAATGCGCTCGATGCGGAATTGGCGACGCTTGCCGAATCCATGCTGGAGAGTCTTGAGGAAGAAGACGAGGCTGGAGGAGTTGCGACGGACGAAGAATCTTCGTCATGGGAGAAGGAGCTGGTGGCGACGATCGACGAGGCTGGCGCCGAGGTGGCGGCGGATGAGTTGAGCGAACCCGAGTCGACTTCGCTGGTGCCCGAAGTGATCGTGTCTGAGGTGCCGTCGGTGGAAGGGGAGGGCTCAGCCTCGACGGCATCGAAGTTGGTTACTGCGCACGCGACGATCGAGCGAGATCAGCCGGAAGCGATTTTATCGCATGCGAAGAGTGCTTTGCCCACTCTTGCGCGCGATTCCGAGGCGAAGGCTGCGAAAGCTCGCGGTCGAGCGGTGGCGGCGATGGGTGGCATGGCGATGAGGGTTGCGGGGCGTGTTGCGGTCCCGCTTCTGGCTCAGGCGCTGCTGTTGAGCGCCAAGCCCGCGGAGAAACTACCAGACACGCTGCGGCAGACGGTGGGTTGGCTGGCGGTGTATACAGCGTTCCTTGGTGTGTGTGTATGGGCTTTTGTGCTGGTGTTCCGTGAGCCGAATATGCCGATAGCGACGGAAGAACCGATCGGGCTGTACAGCGAGACGAGCGGGAACTGATCTCGGGGTTCGTGAGCGGGAGCATGGCGTTCCGGTACTTTTTTGATCGTATCGTGACGATCAGCCGAGCCGGGAATGTCGTAGAGATGTGGTGATGAATCACCGATAAGCTGGATACACGATGTCGACCGGACGCCAGAGCACGGATCTGCCTCCTGAGTTGCTTGCGCACATGCAGGCGATCAAGGCCAAGGCGCTCGAGTATGGACTCGATTTCTTCGAGGTCATTTTCGAGGTGCTTGATTTTGACACGATGAACCAGATTGCGGCGTATGGCGGGTTTCCGATCCGTTACCCGCACTGGAAGTGGGGCATGGAGTATGAGAAACTCCGCAAGCGCGATGCTTACGGCATGGGCCGCATCTATGAGATGGTCATCAACAATGACCCGTGCTATGCGTACCTTCAGGAGTCGAACAGCCTGACGGACCAGAAACTGGTGATGGCGCACGTGTATGGGCACTCGGACTTTTTCAAGAGCAACTTCTGGTTCAGCAAGACAAACCGCAAGATGATGAACGAAATCGCCAACCACGCGACACGTGTTCGGCGGCACATCGAGCGTCAGGGGGCGGAGACTGTCGAGCGGTTCATCGACACCTGTCTTTCAATTGAGCAGTTGATCGATCCGCACAGCGTGTTTGTGAAGCGAGAAGATGGCGGCGTGAGCAACGAGGCGTTCAGTGAGGACCGCCTGCCGGCCAAGGATTACATGGACCCGTTCATCAATCCGGCGCACGAGATGGCGCGGCAGCGCGAGGCGTTTTCGCGCAAGCGCGAGGTCGAGAAGGGCCGCTTTCCGAAGCAGCCGACGCGTGATGTGCTGTTGTTTCTGCTTCGGCACGCGGCGCTTGAAGATTGGCAGTCGGACATTCTGGGTCTGATACGCGACGAATCGTATTACTTTGCACCACAGGGCCAGACGAAGGTGATGAACGAGGGCTGGGCGACGTACTGGCACTCGAAACTGATGACCGAGCACTTTCTTGAAGCCAGCGAGATTATTGATTACGCGGAGCAGCATTCGGGCGTGGTGCATATGCCGCCGGGGGGGTTCAATCCGTACAAGATTGGGGTGGAGCTTTTCAAGGATATCGAGAGGCGCTGGAACCGCGGGCAACATGGCTCGGCGTGGGATCGGTTGGACAACCTGGGCGCGAAAGAGCGTTACGACGACAAGTCGATGAAGGGGCGCGAAAAGATTTTCGAGGTTCGCCGCATCTATAACGATGTGAACTTTATTGACGAGTTTCTCACGCCAGGGTTTGTCGAGAAGCACCAGATGTATCAGTTTCGGCGTGATCCGAATACTGGCGAGGTGCGGGTGGTCTCGCGCGACTTTGACAGGATTAAACAGACGCTGCTGTATCAGTTGACAAACATGGGCCAGCCCTTCATGTATGTGGTTGATGGCAACTATCTCAATCGCGGCGAGCTGTATTTGGCGCACAAGTTCAGCGGGCTTGAAGTCGAGGCGGGCAAGGCGGTGGAGGTGCTGCGAAACCTGCGGATCGTGTGGGGGAGGCCGGTGCATCTGCAAAGCAGAGTCAATGAGGAGATGTGCCTCCTGTCGATGAATGATCCAAACGATCAGAAGCCCAAGCAGCAGAAGATCACGGAAGACATTCCGCCTCCGGCGCATGTGATCTGAGGACGATGACGAAGATGGCTCGCGAACGGAAACTTGCGGGCGGGTCAGGGGCGCGACGGAGTGTTGCGAAGCAGTTCGCTGACGCGGCGGTCGATCTGTCGCTGATCTCGCGGGCTGGTGACACGAGGCCTAATCGAGTTCAAGAACCCCGCAGCGGCATGGCGGTCGTGCTGGTGCGCGATGACATCTGCCAGCTCAAGGGCGTCGGCAGCGATCTGCCCGGGGCGCAAGTGCTGCCGAAGAAGGTCTGTGGTGCCTGAGTCGGCGTAGAGACGGAGACGGGCGGCGTGCCAGAGGGCGTCGAGGAAGATCTCTTGCCCGCGGTCGTCGGGTGACAGAGAACGGAACAGTGCGACGACATCATCGGGCCGACCCGCGCGGAACATTGGCATGAACGCAGCCCTGGCGAGGTCGGGCGTGACGGAGTCTGGCTGTTCGCGACGGAGTGCCTGAGTCAGGCGCACGGCGTCGGTGTCGCGGCCGAGGAGGGCGAAGAGTTCGATGGCGTCGGCAAAGCGATGCTCGCCGACAGCCTCCGCCGCACGGTCGCTGAGGCTTGTAACCCGATCGAGCGGGAGTGCGGCATCGACGCGCGGCAACGGCGGCCCGAGGGTCAGCAGCGGATCGGCAATGACGGCAAGTTTCCAGGGTTCGCCGGTGTCGTAGCGAACTGCGGCGGCAAAGGGCAGACCCGCTGCCAGGCGAGCAGCGACGCGTGGCGTGGGGACAAACGCAGCCAGTTGCGGCTCGTGGACAGAACCGAAGTAGGCATACGCGCCGTGCGCGAGCCATCGCCCGCCGACGGTGTCGCGATCGGCCGGACGAGCGAGGGAAAATGAATGGACAAAGTGAACGGCTACGGGTCGGACGAGCAGAGGCGCATCGCCGGGGCTCGCGTCGCCGGGCCTCAGGCGGAAGAACTCGGGGTTTCCCATTGAGTTGACGAATACGACATCGGCGTTGAGTGGGCGCACGGCAGCGGCTCGCCAGACCTCGAGCGACTGGCGCGGTTCGTCGAACAGGGTGGTTGACCAACCCAGGTCTTTCAGCGCGGTTGCGGCGCGCGTGGCGTCGTATTCATGCCAACCGGGCTCGCTTGAGTAGCCGTCGAAGAGCCAGGCCGAGCGAGCGCCGAGAAACAGGCTGGACATGGCGATGTAGGTGGCGCGGGCTTGCGAGCCGTGGAGTTGCCCGGCGAATGCCCAGCGCGAACGGGCGGGTGGATCGGTGCGGCCGAGGAGGTCGGTTGTTGCGAGGAAGTCGGGGGGTTCCTCGCGCGAGCGGACTTTGACCGGAACCTGCAAGGAGAGCGTGATGGCGTCGATGTCGTCATTGGCGCCAGCCCATGCCAGGTCGAGATTCTGGGCCGCGTCGCGCAACAAACGTTCGAATGTGAAGGCGTCTTCGAGCGAGAGAGCGGCGTTGATGCGACCGGGCGATCGCGTGAAGACGATCGGCTGAGCCCTGCCTGCGGCAAGCGCCAAGGCTGCGGGCCAGAGGGTGTCTTCCGGGTCGGCGACGACGAGTCCAGGAGCGAGCGCACGGGTCTCTTTCATGACGCCGACCCACTCGAGCATCGACGTGATGTTTGCGCGGCCGGTGGTTGCTTCGAAGAGAGCGAGTTCGATACGGCGGGCGCGCGACTCGCGGTCACGAACCCAAGGTTCGACGTCTGCGGCGCGATACTCCACCACGGTCACAGGCTCGAAGGCTCGGCAGAAACGGGCGATGTCCTCGGCGGCTTCGACGGAGCCGTCGTGCAGCAGAACAGGAAAGCGTGTGGTGCCATCCCACGTGGAAATGGCCAGAAGATATGAAGGCTCGTCGCGAACAATGACGAGGGTCGGAATGACACGCACACTCTCGCGAGAGCGGCGGAGATGGTCGGCGAGCGTCTGGGGAGGGAATGGCGCGGCTGGCGCGACCGCCGCGGGCTGAGTGGCAATAAGGCCCGAGGCAAAGGCACACACGACGAGAAGTGCTGGCATCGGGGCATCGTAGGATCGGGCGTGAGGCGTGAGGCCTAAAGTCGCTGACCATGCCGACAATGAATCGCGAAGAGTTTGTCGCGTTCTGTGACGAGCATCGTGCGCCTGGCCGCGTGCTTGTGGTGCCGCTGGGTGTTGTGCTGTTGTCGGATCAGTTGACACCGGTGTTGGCTTATCGTCGCCTGGTGTCGGCCGATGAGCGGACGGCACCGTCGTTTCTGCTCGAGTCGGTCGAGGGTGGCGAGCGTGTCGGGCGGCATTCGGTATTGGGTGCGAGGCCGATGCTTGAGGTCATCGCGACGGGCGACGAGGTCACGCTGATCGATCACCGCGACGCCGGCCGATCGCAGCGGCACGGCGAGGACCCTTTTGAGATTTTGCGCGCGATTGCGCACGAGCGCGTGCTGGTGGTGCCGCAGGAGGCGGTTGCGCGGGGGCTGCTGCCTTCGTGCGTTCTTGGCGGGTGGTTTGGATATGCGGCGTACGACTCGGTGCGTTATGCCGAGCCCGAGAAACTTGGGTTTGCAGACGCGCCGACGGACGATCGGAACTTGCCGGACCTGCACTTTGGTTTCTATGACGGCGTGGTGGTGTTTGACCACATTGCCAAGCGCCTGCATGTCGTAAAGATGGCTGAGATTGCGGACGGGGTCGATGCCGGGCGTGCGCATGACGAAGCGATGGCGGCTCTGGAGCAACGAGTAGCGGACCTGGGGCGCCACAGCAAACCGCTGCCACTTGGACGCGTGGATCGCGATCGTACTTCGAGTGTGATGGCGTCGAACTTGACACGCGAAGGGCACGCGGAGATGGTGTCGCGGGCACTCGAGTACATCCGTGCGGGCGATATTTTTCAGGTTGTGCTGGGGCAGCGGTTCGAGCGGGTGAGCGAGGCCGATCCGTTTGATGTGTATCGCGCGCTGCGTGCGGTGAATCCGAGCCCTTACATGGTGTACCTGCAGGCGGCAGGGTGCATTCTTGTGGCGTCGAGTCCGGAGATTTTGTGCCGTGTGCGCAAGTCGGACGCGGGGTTTGTGGTGACGAATCGCCCTTTGGCGGGGACTAGGCGGCGCGGAGCAACCGAGGCGGAGGATCGTGCACTTGAGGTCGAACTGCTTGCCGACCCGAAAGAGAGAGCGGAGCATGTGATGCTGGTTGATCTGGGGCGCAATGATGTGGGCCGTGTGGCGGAACCCGGGAGCATCAGGCTTGAGCGCGTGATGGATATTGAGCGGTACAGCCACGTGATGCACATCAGTTCCACGGTGACGGGGGTGCTACGCGAGGGCCTTGATGCGTGGGACGCGCTGCGTGCGGCGCTCCCGGTCGGGACGATCAGCGGCGCGCCGAAGATTCGGGCGATGCAGATCATTGACGAGCTCGAGCCTGTACGACGCGGGCCTTATGGTGGCGGGCTTGGGTGGGTCTCGCTTGATGGTGAGATGGACATCGCGCTGGCGTTGCGCACGATGGTGGTGCCGACGAACACGAGGCCAGTGCGCGGGACCTGGGTGTATCACATTCAGGCGGCGGGCGGGATTGTTGCCGATTCTCAAGCTGATCCCGAGTTCATGGAGACAGTCAACAAGGCAGCGGCCATGGGGCGGGCGATCGATCTTGCGGAACACGCGTTTGGCGGCCGCCATTTGACATCCGGCGGCGGACCGGCAAACGCGTAGGTCCAGCGATTCTGATAGGATGCACGCAATGGACCAGGGCAACGAACAAGAGTCAGCTAGGCCCTGCGTGCTGGCGTGTGTCACAAACTCGCCGACGGCCGGGCGTGTGATTCGGGCGGCTGCGCGCTGCTCTCGGGCGTACGGGCTCGACCTGCGATTCCTCCATGTCGGCGCGATGAGCGGCGAGCAGCACGAAAAACTGCGAGCGTCGATCTCTGGCCAGACCGATGTTCCATTCGTGATTGATGCCGAATCACGGCCGACGGCTGTTGAGGATGTGATTTGCACCGCAGCGAGCGAGAAGAACGCGGGGGTGCTGGTCATTGGCGCGCTCGAGCGAGAAAAGCCGCTGAAGGACCTTGTGGGGTCTACAGCGCGGCGTGTTGCCCAACGGGCGGGGTGTTCGGTGATGCTGGTTTCGACAGCTGGGCGCGATGCGGCGGTGTGGCGACGATTTCTGGTCTCGGTTTCGTTGGCGGACCCATCGCCGGAAGTTGCACAAGCGATCGTGGCGCTCGCTCACACGTCAGAAGGTTCAGCGGTGTGTTTCGCGTCGGAGAGTTCGGGCGCAGCGTTTTCGAGGCGGTATGAGCCTTCGCGAGAGTTTGATATCTCGGGAAGCACGTACGCGGGGTTGCCCACCGAGCAGCACGTGCTTGCTACATTCGTCAATGGGTTTGACACACGAGGGCTGGACGTTACGGCGATAGCGTTGTCGGGCCGCGCGGGGCACGAAGTTGCGCGTTATGCAGATGAGTTTGGTGCCGATGTTCTGGGGATCGTTGCGCCTATTAGACCGCTCGGGTTCCTGGATCGATTCTTCAGCCAGCCAACGGTTGTGGTTATGGAGAAGCTGCCCTGTTCGGTGTTGATTGTGCGCGGCAATGGGCCTTGCGGCATAAGGAGATCCTGAGTCGTGGTTCTCTTAGCGGCACAAGGGTTTTCGCACACAGACGTGGCGGCGCTCTTTCTGGCGGTCGCGGTGCTGCTCGGGGGCGCGCGCATCGCGGCGGAGATCGCGCAGCTGATGCGTCAGCCTGCGGTGCTGGGGGAGATTCTCGCGGGCATTCTGCTTGGCCCGACCGTGTTTGGCGCCTTGTCGCCCGAGGTGCAGGCGGGGCTGTTTCCGGAGTCTGGCGCTGTCGCCAATGGACTCGAGGCTCTGAGTATCATCGCAATTTCGCTGTTCCTGCTGGTTGCGGGGATGGAGATCGATCTTTCGATGGTTTGGCGCCAGGGCAAAAACGCTCTTGTTGTTGGGTTGTTTGGGATTCTGGTGCCATTTGTGCTTGGTTTTGTTCCAGCGTATTTTGCGCCGGGGCTGATGGGCGCATTGCCAGATTCTAATACGATGGTCTTCGCGCTGTTCGTTGCGACGGCCATGTCGATCACGGCACTACCCGTCATTGCCAAAATTTTGCTTGATCTGCGTTTGTTCCAGACGGACCTTGGCATCACGATCGTTGCGGCGGCAGTCCTCAACGATCTCGTTGGCTGGATCATCTTCGCGTTCGTGCTGGCGATGATGGGTGCTGGTGGAGAGGGGCTTACCCCGAGCGTGACAATGTTGCTGACGGTAGTGTTCACGGTCGTAATGTTGACCTTCGGACGCTGGAGCGTCAATCGTGTTCTGCCGTGGATTCAGGCCCACACGGAATGGCCCGGGGGGGTGCTGGGGTTTGCGCTGACGTGCACGATGTTGTGTGCAGCGTTTACCGAGTGGATCGGGGTTCACGCGATCTTCGGCGCGTTCATTTTTGGGGTGGCGCTGGGGGATTCGGTGCATCTTCGCCGGCGGACGCGTGCGACGATTGAGCAGTTTGTTTCATTTGTGTTCGCGCCGCTGTTTTTTGCCAGCATCGGGCTCAAGGCCGACTTTGTGCAGAACTTCGACCTTGGCCTGGTTGTGCTTGTGTTGGCAATTGCGTGTGTGGGCAAAATCGTGGGGTGCACTTTTGCCGCCCGATGGATGGGGTTTGGCAAGGGCGAGTCGCGAGCGATCGGGTTTGGCATGAACGCGCGCGGAGCGATGGAGATCATCCTCGGCTTGCTCGCGCTCGAAGCGGGGCTGATCGGCGAAAAACTGTTCGTTGCTCTGGTCGTCATGGCCTTGGCAACTTCGATGGGCGCTGGCGTGTTGATCCAGCGCAGTTTTGGCAAGAAGCGTCTGGTTTCGCTGCTCGACTTTGTTGTTGCAAAATCGTTCGTGGCTGACCTGGAAGGTGCGGATCGAATCGCGGCGGTAGACCGCCTGGCGCGGGTGGCGGCCGAGGCTGCGAACGTCGATGCGGATGTTGCCGCAGCGGCGGTGCTGGCGCGCGAGAGAGCCATCAGTGGGGCAATGGGTCATGGGCTTGCCATTCCACACGCCCGGTTGGCAGAACTCGATGCGCCGATTGTCGCCATTGGTCTGAGCAGGGCGGGCATTGACTTTGATGCCAGTGACGGCGAGGCGGTACATGTGATTGTCCTGATTCTTACGCCTGCACGAGACGCCGCCCGACACTTGGAGATTCTGTCAAGCGTCGCGCGATCGTTCAAGGACCCTCACACCGCGGCACGGCTTGCGTCCAGCGTTACAAGCCTGACCGAACTGCGCGCGTTCCTGCGCGTCGAAGCCAATATCGAGAATGCGGAGCACTGAGGCTCAGAGTTTCTTGAGTGCGTCGACGAGGGTTGAGATGTGTTCGTCTGTGTGGGCGGCGGAGAGTTGAATCCGCAGCCTCGCGGTCCCTTCGGGCACGACCGGGTATCCGAAGCCGATGACGAAGACGCCGAGTTCAAGGAGTCGTTTGGACATTCGGATCGCCTGCGCGGTCTCGCCGACGATGATGGGGCAGATCGCGGTGGGAGAGCTGATGACTTCGAACCCGGCGCGGGCGATTTTTTCGCGCGCGGTCTCGACGTTGTTCTTGAGGCGGGTGACGCGCTCGGGTTCGTCCATGACAATCTCGATGGCTTTGGCAGCGCTCGCGGCGACCGTGACAGGCAAAGCGTTGGAAAAGAGCGTTGGGCGGGCGCGCTGGATCAGCAGGTCGGTCATTTCGTTGGTGCCTGCGATGAATCCGCCCGCAGCCCCGCCGAGAGCCTTGCCGAGCGTGCCGGTGAAGACGTCGACGTTGCCGATATCGTTGCGTCCGATGAGGCCGTAGTGCTCGTGCGTGCCGCGACCAGTGCGGCCCATGACACCGTGGCCGTGCGAATCATCGACAACAAGCATGGCGTTGAACTCGTCGCACAGATGTCGCAGGGCAGGTAGGTTGGCAATATCGCCTTCCATGCTGAACACGCCGTCGGTCACAACCCAGATCTGTCCGGTGACTTCGGGGTCAGATGCGGCCTCGCGCAGTCGATCGCGCAGGCTTTGCATATCAGCGTGCTTGTAGACGGTCTTCTTGACGCCCTTCTTGATGATCGGAGTCAGGCGGATCGCGTCGATGATGCATGCGTGGTTGAGTTCGTCGGAGATGATGATGTCGCCTGCTTCGCAGAACGTCGGGAACAGGGCTTCGGTCGCGGTCCAGCAACTGACGAACGAATAACTTGAACTCGTGCCCATGTACTCGGCGATGGTGTGTTCGAGGTGTTCGTGTGGCTCGAACGTGCCACAGATGAACCGAACCGAGGCGGTACCCGCCCCGTACTTGCGGAGGGCAGCGATACCGGCCTCCACAACTCGCGGCTCATTGGCCAGACCGAGATAGTTGTTGGAACAGAAGCACAGGACCTGGCGGCTCGAGCCGTCGGAGTGGCGAATCCGCACCGACGCATCCATAGGGCTTTCAAGCACCTGCAATGTCTTGTATTGCCCCGTATCACTGAGCATACGGAGGGTTTCTTCCGTACGAATCTCGAAGGGGTGTGTGTAGCTGCTCATGGAAGTTCTCCTGACGACCCGGTGTGCAATGGTGCAGTCTAAGCGTCGAGTTCGTGTTTCGCACCGCGGGCGATGTTCGGATTGCAGGACACTCACAGGCTATGCTCAAAGTATGCGTTGGGACTTGTTTGGGCCTCATCGGCAAGAGCTGGCGGAAAGATATCGGGCGGAGCATTCGGCATGGCTCACCTTGGCGATTACAGGATGGCGCAAGAGCGTGCGGATTCCGACGCGTCCTGTGGCGGAGGGCGGTTTTGCACCGATGATGACTGAGCGGGAAGGCCGCGCACACGCGGAACAATGGTGGGCCAAGGCTTTTGAAATGACTGAAGAATGACCCGAAAGAACACGCTGAAGCGGTAGAACGGATCGCGGAGGATTGGATGACGACGGATCAAGGTGTGCTGACTTCGACGATCGGGGTGCGATGGCTGCGCAAGATGGGGGTCTTTGCGGTCGTACTGCTCGGGTTCGGTTCGTGGGCTCTGTATGACGCGGTTTGGAAGTATCCGGATCGTGGGCGTCGGCATGCCGAGTGGGCCGAGTGGCAATACCTGAGCGTGCTGGAAGAGGAGTCTCGTGCGGGTCGCGATCCGGGAATACTGACGCGCAACGCGCCAGTGCTGGATCCGGTCGCCGAACTTGAACGACTGAATGCCAATCCGAGTGCCAACACGAGCGGCAGCGCGTTCGCGCGGCGCGAGTGGCTGACCGCATTGTCTCGCGTCGGCGACCTGACGCCGGAAAACACGGGGTTTTCGCAGATGGGGCCACGCCAGCGCAAGGATGCCCTGGACACCATCTGGCAAACGGCTTCACAACCGAGTCCACTCAAGCCGTACGACATCCCGTCACAGTGGCTGATGATGGTTATCGGCTATGGGCTCGGCGCATGGGTTGTGTTTCTCGTTGCCAAGGTTGCAATCACCAAGTACCAGTGGGAGCCTGGCACAAAGACACTCATTCTGCCCAGGGGTGCCCGCATCGCGCCAACGGATCTCAAGGAGGTCGACAAGCGCAAGTGGGACAAGTTTATCGTGTATCTGGTGATCAAGCCCGAGGGTGATCGAGTGGGGGGCCAGAGCCTTCGTTTTGATACGTATAGGCACGGGTTGGTCGAGGAGTGGATCCTGGAGATGGAACGCGAAGCGTTTGGTTCGGAAGAAGATGGCGGCGAAGCGGCCAGCAAGACCGAAGCCTCTGCGAGCACGTCGAATGAATCGGATGCAAGTGAAACGCCAACCTCTCAAGCAGCCGACACAGACTCGGACAGGTAGGACTGCGCGTTGATGACCTTTGCTGCCTCGGTGGTGGTGGTTCTTGCCCTCTTGGGCATTGCGCTGACTCTGTTGACGCTTCCGGGGATATGGGTCGCCATTGCGGGCACGATCCTGATCAAGACTTTGTGGCAGCCGGGGCTAATTGAATGGTGGACGATCGGCACGGCGGTTGGCGTCGGGCTGTTGGCAGAGATTGCCGACTTCGCGGCGTCGGCGGTCGGGGCGTCCAAGGCTGGTGGAACACGGCACGGAGCACTCTGGAGCATTGTTGGTGGCCTGGTCGGTGCGATCGCGGGCTCGGTGTTATTGCCCATCCCATTGGTTGGCACGATCGTGGGGGCGGTCGTCGGGGCGGGGCTGGGAGCGGTGTTCGGAGAGATGAAGTTTGCTAACAAGCCCTGGTGCGACGCTGCGCGATGCGGCAGGGGGGCAGCCATCGGGCGCTTCGCCTCGACCATCATCAAAACGGGCTGTGCGTTTGTGGTGGCGGGCCTGCTGATCGCGGGATCGGTGTTCGCCTGGGCGTAGAGTCGCTATGCTGCTCATGGCGGAGGAGCACCAGTCAGGATGACGACCACACCCACGACCACACCATTGCCAAAGCAGGATGCCGAGATCAAGCACTTTGTGCTCGATACCAACGTCCTGCTCCACAACCCCAACGCGCTGTTCGTCTTTCAGGAGAACAACGTCGTCATCCCGTTTCCTGTCATTGAGGAACTTGACACGATGAAGCGGCGCGAGGACGACCTCGGGCGCAACGCCCGCGCGTGTATTCGGCACCTCGACCTCCTGCGAAGGGCGGGCAAACTTACCGAAGGCATAGACTGGGGCCACATCAAACTTCCGTCGGGCGTGGCGAGCGCTCGCGGACCCAACGGGGCTACGGGCACCATTCGCATCGATGTCACCGAGTACGAACGCCCCAACGTCATCGCCAAGTCGTCGCCCGACAATCAGATCATTGCGGTCGCATGGCACCTGAAGAAAGAGGGCGTCCGCGCTGTGTTTGTTTCCAAGGATCTCTCGGCCCGTATCAAGAGCGATGCGCTGGGCATCCGGACGGAGGACTTCGAGAACCAGAAGGTCGATGCCGATCGTCTGTATACGGGGTTCATTGCGGCCGAAACGCCCGGCGACCTGATTGACGAAATGTACCGCGAGCGCATGCTTCCGCTGGCGTCGCTGGAAGACGTGCTGACCACGACGACCGAAGCGGGCGAAACCTATGTGCGTGAACTGCTGCCCAACCAGTTCCTTGTCATGAAGGACATGGGCGACGAGGCCCACTCGGGCCTGGGGCGGCGACTGGCCGACACAGAGCATGTTCAGCCCGTCACCGCCCAGCGCAAGGCCACGTTTGGCATCATGGCTCGCAACGTGCAGCAGACCATGGCTTTGGATCTGCTGCTCGATGATGAGATTCGACTCATCACTCTGCTCGGCTCGGCGGGCACGGGCAAGACGCTGCTCGCGCTGGCGGCCGGCATGCACAAGGTGTTCAACGAACAGCGGTACGACAAGCTGCTCGTCGCGCGGCCGATCATGCCGATGGGGCGCGACATTGGCTATCTTCCGGGTGACAAGGATGAAAAACTCACGGCGTGGATGCAGCCGATTTTCGACAATCTCGGCTATCTGCTTTCGACGCGCGGCTCGCACATGCAGGCCCCCGAGAGCCATTCGCCCGAGCAGCGCATCAGCAAGCTCATGGCCGACGGGCGACTGGTGCTTGAGCCGCTGACATACATCCGCGGCCGCTCGATCCCGCACCAGTTCATGATCGTGGACGAGGCGCAGAACCTGACGCCTCACGAGGTCAAGACGATCATCAGCCGCGTGGGCGAAGGCACCAAGATCGTTCTGACGGGCGATATCGGGCAGATCGATAACCCGTACCTTGATTCGGCATCCAACGGCCTGAGTTACGCGGTTGAGAAAATGAAAGGTCTCGGCCTCGTCGGTCACGTGACGCTTGCGCGCAGTGAACGCAGCGAACTGGCGAGTCTTGCGGCACAGAGGCTGTAGCACCAGTGGTGGAAGCTGACCCTCAACCCAGAGCACCCCCGGACGCGAACATGTGGCGGCTTGACCTCGGGGGGTAGGCTCTTGGTATGTTCTGGACCGGAGCAGCATGCTTGGCGTCGATGTGGATGGTCGCCGCATCGCCTTCATCGGACTCGCTGGGATCGTTTGCGTGGTTCGTCAGTCACTGGAGTGAAGCACAGTCCAATGCCTTTCCTGACCGGGTACATGTGCAGTTTGAGATAGTTCTGTATCCATCGATGACCAGGGCGCAGGTTGAGGCACTTGCCCGCGAGATCGCGGGGCGGCCCGACAGCCCCAGGCACCAGATCGTGCGTCGAGAGAAACGACTGCTCGAACTTGGCAAGGAGCGCGTTGGTTATCGCGTATGGCACTGGAACATCACGAACTGGAGGGTTTCACAGGATCACCAGTTGGAGCTGACCCCGTACGCCGACTTCGGTCGCCGCGGCAATCAGGTGTGGTCTCTGACACCGCCGCAAATGATGCGCGGGCACGTGGACACGATGCCAGCGATGCGCGAGCCAGACGTAAGCCTATTGCGTCGAAAAGAAGAGTTGTTTCAGGTAGTTTATTTTGGCATGGGCGTCGGCATGGCGTCCGACTTAATGCCCATATCGGCGGGCCTTGAAGGGAATGAGTGGGCTGGCGAAGCCGCAAATATAGACAGAACCAAGGTATTTCGGTGGCGCGGCCAGATTTCGAGCGATGGCGAGACAATATGGATTTCGGAATGGGAGGTAGTGCGCAACGATCGGTATCCCGCTGGAGTTGGCTTCAAGGCACGATTCGGCGAGCCAATCAAGCATGAGGGTTTCGCGACTCCTGTGCCGGAGCGAGTGCAAGAAATGCGACCGGGAGGCGACTTGTATCGCGAGATTATTCTGACCGGAGCATCAAGGGTTTCCCGGAAAGCTTTTGAACCAAGTTGTCCGTATTCCAGAGGTTGGCAAAGACGACGCGGTTCGCGGCAGAACGAGCCCAGCATCGCTGGTCGACTACAGGAGGGGGCAGGGCGTCTATGTGACAGACCTAGACGCAGAGACCCCAACCAAGATTCCGCTGCATGACGCCATCGTGACGTCGAAGAGTGGCGCGCTAAGGTGGACAGGGTGGTTGTTGTTGTCAGGGTTGCTGGCAACCGGACTACTTGTCGCGAGACGGCAGTGGCGGACACGTCGATAACTTCGCCTTTGAAAGGGTTAGCATCATGTTGAAACTCACTCATCGATTCGGGCTCGTCGCGTTTGGCACGGGGTGTGTTGTTGCCGCATCATCCGCCGTGTGTTGGCAGCAGTATAACAGCAACAGTTGTGACTGGGTCATTCAGCAAAACCACGATCCGACATGTGGCAGCGCGAATCCATTTTGGTCCTCGCCTGTTACAATGGTGCGGGAGGCTGCACATGGGCTGGACATGGCCCAGTCCCATATGGGAAGTAATTTTTGTGCGGTTGAGATTCTGGTTCGCAATGAATATGGCGGTTGCATGGTTGAAACCATCAACACAACGAACACCATCAGCCAGACCGCCTCTGGGGGTATTTGTGCCCAACCGTTCCCCCCCTCAGTAGGTGGCACTTGAGCATTCGGGCCGCCCAGGTCGCTGCAGTTCTCGTGGTTACAGTTTTGGCGATTGCGGGGGTCGCGAAACTGGTAGACTTGGGATCGTTTGTCGAGTCTATTGGAACGTGGACGCTGATTCCACCTTTGTTGCGCCCCATTATCGCAGTCTTGGCACCTGTTTCCGAGTTGTTGTTGGGGTTGCTGTTGATTGCGCGAGTTCCGCTCCGCCTCGTATCATTCATCGCGACTGGTCTCTTGAGTGTTTATAGTGCAGCATATGGTGCTCACGTTGCCTTCGCGGAACCGCCAGATTGTGCTTGTTTTGGCAAGCTCACTAGTTTAGTAAAATGAACCAGGACGCAATCGGCGCCCTGTGGCAAAACGGCGCCTTGATGCTGTTGCTTGTGCCAGCCCTCGTCATTCGCCAAGAAGTTCAAGGAGGCATGGCATGACGAGCGGGCGACGGGGGTGGACTGTTGTTGAAGTCGTGGCCGTTATCGCCATTGCCGGAATGTTGGTTTCTCTCTTGGCGCCCAGCCTGCGATACGGCCGGAGCCGCGCCGCGGCATCGGCAACGCTGGCTAATCTACGCAGCCATACCCAGGTCTTTGTTGCCTATGCGGGAGACTATCAAGGCATGTTTCCCTTTCTCGCTGTCGCGTCCACAGAACCCACCCACCACTCTGTAGGCGGGTATTCGACCGAAATGTTTGTTCTTACGCAATATGCGTCATAGCCAATTGCTATGGCAAACGAGTACTACGGTGGAAATGTTGAATCGGCGAGCTTTCATCCCCCTGGGAGTCATGAGCCCGGCCCAATGTCTGAATACTGGTATTCGCAAAGTTTTGTTGCGGATCCTAAATTTTGGATGCGCGAGCATCGAGAATACTCGATAAGACAACTTCGTGCGACCATGGCTCACGAAGTCGTGTTTCCTTCGAGCAAAGGCCTGTTTGTCGAGCGAGACGCCGCACTGGAGTCTTGGCGTACCCACCACAACACACTGGTCAGAATAAATTTATCGCTGGTCGACGGCTCTGCCAAGTCGTCGCCCGCAAGTGATCTGGAACGGGCGTATCCCGGAGGGTGTTCTGGGTTTTTGTTGGGACCAATCATCGGCTTGCCGGTCATGCGCACGGTGGACGGGGTGCGCGGCAGGGACATTTCCCCTTAGTAAACTCGCAGATGTCGGCAAATCTTCAATTCTCGCGCGTTATCGCCCTCTCGGCTTGACACGCCCTCGCATCAGCCGCGGCGGCAGCTTCGTCGGGACCACCCCACCGGGGAACTTGGCCTGCTGATCCTTGGCGTCCGTGACGGCGGGTGCAGGTGGAGCTGGCGTCGCGTAGCGGTTTTTTTCTTCCTTAGGCGGCGCAATGACTTCGACTACCTGCTGGCCCGAGGGTGCCGTGTCGCGCCAATCGCTTGGTCTCTCGCGCGGCTCGAAGTCGGGGTAATCGAGCTTGGGAATCTCCGCGTTGATCAGCAGTTCGATCTGCGTCAGCAGGCCGCCCTGTGCTGGCGTCACGAGGCTCCACGCCACACCGTCGCGACCGGCGCGGGCTGTGCGCCCGATTCGGTGCACATAGAGGTCGGGGTCCTCGGGCAGGTCGTAGTTCACGACATGCGTGATGCCTTCGACGTCGATGCCCCGGCTGGCAAGGTCAGAGGCCACCAGGACCGCCAGAGATCCGTGACGCAGCTTTTCCATCGTCGCGTTGCGCTTGCCCTGCGGCATATCGCCATGTATCGCGTGCGCCTCAATGCCTTTGTGCGCGAGGTACTTGACCACGTCATCGACAGTTCGCTTCATGCGACAGAACACGAGCGTCAAGTCAGGCGCCTCGTGGGTCAGAAGGTGCGCGAGCAGCCTCTTCTTGTCCCACGGCGCGACGGTCAGATAGTGTTGCTTGACCAATTCGACCGTTAGGCTGCCCGCCGAGACGACGAGTTTTTCGGGATTGGTCATGTGCCGTCGGGCGAGGTCTTCGATTTCAGCCGAGAGCGTTGCCGAAACGAACACGGTCTGGCGTTCCTTCGGACACTTGGCCAGTATCGCCCGAATGTCGTCGCGGAAGCCGATGTCAAACATCCGGTCCACTTCGTCTAGGACCGCGTGTTTGATGTGGCTCAGTGAGAGGTAGCGGCGATCGATCATGTCAAGGATGCGCCCCGGCGTGCCGACGATGATCTCGGGGCCTTTCTTGAGTTTCTCGGCCTGCGCGTTAATGCTCTGCCCGCCATAGATCGCGACGCAGGTCAGGTCGGTGAAGCGGCCCAGTTCGGCAAAGTCTTGTTGAATCTGAATCGCCAGTTCGCGCGTTGGCGCGAGAATGATGGCCTGGAAAGGCGTGCCCGACTCGATCTGGTGCAGCAAGGGAAGGGCAAACGCAGCGGTCTTGCCCGTGCCGGTTTTGGCTTGACCCAGCACGTCGCGGCCCGTCAGCGCCACCGGCACAAGCGTTGCCTGAATCTTTGTCGGATGCTTGAACCCAGCGGCGGTGCAAGCGCGCACGACCTCTTCGCGAAGCCCGATCGACTCGAAGGTCTGGCCGATGTCGAAGATCGTTGGATCCCAGGCGCGGTCTGTTTCGACTTTGCGCTCGCGCAAGGATTGTGTCGGATCAGGCTCGTTCTCGTGGTGGCCCCCCGAGCGTTTCTTGCGACGCGGGCCTCGGCTGTCGCGGTCGTGGCGATCTTCACGCGGCGCGCGCGGCGATGCTTCGGGTGCGGGCGACGCATCGGAACTTGTTCCTGCGGTTGCATTGGCCTCGCCGGGCTTGCGCGGGCGACGTCGGCGGCGCTTTTTGCGGGGCTTGTCTTCGCTGCTTCCTTCAGCCGGTCTGGCGGCTTCTGGCTCATTCGGTTCGATCATTCACATCCTCAGTGCTGGAGGCCCGCGAGCCGAAGCCCGGGCCAACCCGTTGTAGATACGAAGGATAGCCTCCCGGAGTATGGTGTGACGGCGCGGACTTCTACATTTCGTTTGCCGAACAGTTGGCAGCCGCCTCGCTAGAGTTTCGTTGTTCGGGCGGAGCCGCACGGAGCCGACACGTGCAGGAGTTGCGATGCGCCAATACGACCGATGTTTTTATGAAGGCCTCGACGAACGGACGCGGTTTGCGGCCGATCGGGTGATCGACCTTGTTCTGAATGTTCTGCCGCCGATCCGTTCGTGCATCGATATCGGCTGCGGGGTTGGTACCTGGCTGGCGGCCATCAGCGACCGCGGGGTCGAAGACATCGTGGGCGCAGAAGGCGACTGGCTTGACCCGTCGATGCTTGCGATCGATGCTGAGCGTTTCCGTACGATCGACCTGCGAAAGCCGATCGACATCGACCGTCGATTTGACCTGGCCATCTCGCTCGAAGTGGCCGAGCATATCACCGATGCCCAAGGCGCTGCACTGGTGCGGGCATTGACGGAGCTTGCCGACTTCGTGCTGTTCTCCGCTGCGGTGCCGTGCCAGGGCGGCAACCACCATGTCAATGAACAGTGGCAGTCCTATTGGGGGCATCAGTTTGCGGACCTAGGCTTCTGCGCCATCGACACCATTCGCCCCGCGATCTGGAGTGACCCACGCATCGATGTGTGGTACCGGCAGAATATCGTGCTGTACGTCAAACGCGCGCGCCTCGGCGATCTGCACCGTAGCGTGGCGCCAGCAGACCCCAACAGTCTTTCGCGCGTGCATCCCGAGCTCTACACGCGTCGGCTGCTCAAAGCTCACTGTTTCAGCGGGGGTCTTAAGTCGATGATGCGCGCTGTGGCAGGAGGCGGGAAGACCACCCGCACACTTCGTCGAGCACAACGTTCAGGCTGAGCGCCCGCGAGTTCCTGGGTCGCTTCTCGTCAACTCCACGAGGCAGATGTGTTTTGCGAGTGTGGCAGAGGCGGTCGAGGCCGCGGCGCACCACCCGGGCCAGCCATCGCGCCAGGCCTGCTTGAGGATCATCTGTTTGGCGAACGCGCCGATGGGACTGGTGATGATGCGGCCGGTCGAGCCTCGCACGCCGCGCGCGTGCAGACTGGCGGCCATTGTTCGCGCATAGCCGAGGTCCTTGGCGAGTTGCTCGGCAAAGGTGACGAACCCATCGTGCCGCAGTGTGCCCGCCACGGAGCAACTCCGCGCATCGGCTTTGTTGGGCACAAGTTCAGCATGAGGGTCGAGCCCGCCCGAATGTGCTCGCGCGCGATGAATCAGCCGCAGCCGTCGCTCGGGCTGCCATGCGAAGTTCAGGGGTTTTTCGCGATACCAGATCTTGCGGTTGAGTGTGGCGCCAGCGCAAACTTCGGCTTCGGGCGAGGCCAGAAACGCGTCGATCGAACGCTTCATCTCCTCATCGGGCGATTCGTCGGCGTCGAGGCACAAGACCCATTGGCAACTTGCCGCGTCGATCGACGCCTGTCGCGTGCGCACAAAGCCCTGCCACGCGACGCGTTCGACGCGCGCGCCGTGCTGGGCGAGCAGGTCGAGCGTGCCATCGGTCGAGCCACTGTCGAGAGCGATCACATCGTCGGCCCAGCCGCTGACGGCTTCGAGCGTGCGCGCGACGGTGCGGGCGGCGTCCTTGCAGATCAAGGCGACGGACAGCGGCGGACGATTGATCGCATCGGCATCGCTCATCGCGTCAACGCTAGGCCGGTCGGGAGTTTCAATCGTCCGATGAAACCGACGACACCCGCCGCCCCGATCCGGTCCACGCGATACTCACCCGGTTGTGGGTGACCGACAACCCTTAAAGCCCGGCGGCGAAGTCATTGAGATAATCAGCCACATCGAAGAAGTCAACGCTGTAGTCGCCGTTCCAGTCGGCGCGCTCGTTGCTCAGCGACCACCACCCGAGGAAGACCAACGCGTCGAAGAAGTCAATCGAACCATCGCCATTAACATCGGTCTTCGGGCCGGGCATGATATCGGTGCTGACCTTGAACGGCGGCCACACACCCTTGATGCCGAAGGGTGGCGTGGCGTTCGACCCCCGACGATTTGCGGGCGGGCAATTGTTCAGATAGGCCCACATTTCGTTGATCTGCGCGTGCGAGAGCCCCATGGTGTCCTCAAAAATGATCCAATCGACCTTCGTGGCCTGGTCGCCCACCGCGGTCAGCGACCCGTGATAGCGAAACGTTGCGGGGTGGGGTGCCATTGGCGGCATGGCGGGCAGAAGCGTGCCGAGATCAAAGCCGAACTCGTTGAACGGCAACCGGCACGGTATGGGCAGCGCGTTGTCGTACAGCTGCCCCATCCCGAAGATCTTGTCGAGTTCCTGGTGAAACATTCCGCCCGAAACAGGCTCAATCCATCGGCCAACGACGACCAGCTTGGTGCCTCCCTGCTTCCTGTGGACCAAGTGCATTTCCATCGCGAAGTCATTGGCGTTGCGCTTGTGCTCTGAACGAACGTGAAAGTGGAACTGGATCAACTCATAGATCACACCACCGATGACCAGAGTCGCGCCGGGGATCGCTGGCTCGGGCATGCCGGGCACATAGCCGATGTCGTTGGCCTGCACTCCTGTGTGCGCGCCGCCCGGATCTCGTACGAGCAGGTTCGCCAGTGGATAGGCGAAGGTCAATGCGGGAAGGCTGCGCGGGTACACGAGCAGCGCGTTCGTGATGTCGATGGGGCTGAACTGATGTCCGCCAGCCCGGGTGTCGACGTCTGGCCAAGTGCACGGGCACCGGGAGAGATCCGGTTGGGGCTCCAATTGTTGCCCGAGGGCTCCAACGGTCCAGACTCCGAGTGCGGCGATTGTCCAGTGAATTCGTGATGACCAATGCATCTTGTGCCCCCTCTCCATCACCCCAAGACCCGAATAGCCTGCAACCCCGCCGACAGTGTTTGGAGGTCAATGTATCAGAAATTTGCCCGTCACACAAGAAGAATTAGTGTCAATTCCGTCGGCGACAGTTTCCCCACAGATCTGATTGATCCCTACCCACCGCCCAGGGTGTTCTGTGGTCAGCCTTGCCGTGTCGCTACCGTGTTCTCATGCCCGATCTTCCGACCGGCAATCCGGCAGTTGTGCGCTACGCCGCGGGCTGGGGGTATGCCGCCAGCCAGTGGCAGATTGCGCTCGGGGGGGCTGCGGATGTCGTCTGCCTTAAGAGCCGAGAGTCCGGCGGAGGGGGAGTGTGGCGTGCGAGCGTTGCGCTTGATGGGCGGGCGCGCGACATTGTCATCAAGGCCCGGCCGCTCGACAGCTTGTACCGTCTTGCCCAATCACTCGTGGGCCTATCGCAACATGCGCGGCAGTGGCGTGGGGCTGAACGCCTTGTATCGGAAGGGTTTTGGGCTGCAGGGTGCGTCGCAATCCTGCGCGCCTCTGCGGGCTTGGTGCGGCACGAACTGCTCGTCCTCGAAGTGGCACCTGGCGAAACCATTTTCAACCTGCTGGCGCGTGGCACCCTCGACTTCGCGCGCGAGCGTGACCTTGCCTTGGCGGTCGGCGCCATGCTGCTCGAGCTTCAGGAGTGCGGACTTATCAACCGCGACTCGAAGCCCTCGAACCTCATGGCCGATTGGCGCGAAGGGCGCTGGCGCATCACGGTGCTCGATACCGTCGCGATCGGGCGTGCCGCGGCGAGCGACGCCGGGTTTGTGCGCATGTTGCGAGACCTGTCGCTTGAACCGATTGCGTACGGGTGCTTTCCTCGGCGCTCGGTGGCAATGCGGGTGATTAAGGCCGCAACCGGTGGGGGCTGGGATGCACGGGCGCGACGGCATTGCCTGTGGCGCGCGTGCTGCGCACAGATCCAGGCGCACCCCAGCTCGCTTATTCAAGAGGCGCTGAGGGCGCGACGGACATAAGGCCGCTATGCTGCTCGCATGACCTCTGTCGAAAGAGAACCAAAGCCCGTTGCGCGATCCGGGCGCGCGCCCAAGGCTCGCGTTGTTAAGGATGCCAAGACGGGCGCAACCGGGGAGATCCATGTTGGCGATTGCCGCGAAATTCTCGCGCGGTTGCCGCAGGTGCGCGAGAGCCGGATTGATTTGGTCTTCGCCGATCCGCCGTTCAACTGGAACCGGGCTTATGACCGATGGAACGACGCCATGCCCGCCGAGGAGTATGCGCAGTTCACGCGAGACTGGCTCGACCTGTGTGTGCAAGCACTTGCGCCCACTGGGTCGATGTGGGTGAATATTCCTGATGACCACGCGGCGGAGATTGTTGTTCATCTCAAAGCTCGCGGCCTGACCATGATCAACTGGTGTGTGTGGCATTACAGATTCGGACAGAACACCAAGGGACGATTCATCAACTCCAAGGTGCATGCGCTGTACTTCGCCCACGATCCAGCCAGACGGACCTGGAACCCGGAAGCGGTGCTGGAGACGTCCGACCGTCGGGCGATCTACAAGGATGCCCGGACCGAGTCGAAGCGTGACGGGCTGCCTGCGGGGCATCGAGTGCCGATGGATGTGTGGTACGGGCCGTTCTGGGGGCGCATTCAAGGCAACAACAAGGAACGCCGACACGGACACGACAACCAGTTGCCCGAAGCCTATCTGGAACGCGTGATCGCGTGTTCTTCGAATGCGGGCGATCTGGTGCTCGACCCCTTCCTTGGCTCGGGGACAACGGGGGTGATGGCGCTGGCGATGGGTCGGAACTTCATCGGGACAGAGTTCAGCGATGCGAATGCAAAGCGGGCGACGGAGCGAATGAAGGCCGGGCCCGTGCGGCCACTAGGCACCCAAATAGGGGTGAGCACCGCCATTGCGCCCAAGCGATGATGAGCTTGGGCGATGGAAATGCGAAAAATTCCTCGCCCCTTCTGCCGATCGGAAGTTCTTTGAAGCAGGTTGTTTATGCGAATTCAGGCGTTGCGGCCGAAAAATCCCTGGCAGGATGAGTGGACGAACTCGCAATCGTGTGGTCTATTCCGTATGGGTACGGTAGGACCGCTGGGGGGTGTTAACGCACGCCAGAGCGGTTTGAAGACAGTAGCAAAATAGTCAGTCTCTCTCTCATTCAAAGTCAGGCCCCGATTTTAGTCGGGGCTTGTCTTTTTTTGGTTCAGAAGGGGCGGGAGTCGGGCCCGAGTCCAAGGCCGTGGCGGTTCTGGCCATTTGGGCTATTCGGACGCCCGCAGGCGTGCATCGGCCATCATGGTTGCGAATGAACCCATGACCTCGGGGCTGTTCGGATCGGCGTCGGAAGGCGGGCGCAGTTCGCGGTACGAGCCGTCGGACTCGAGCACCCACGCTTGTGACTGGTCGCGCAGAAGAACATCGAGGATGTGCCAGAGTCGTGCGCGGGTGTCTCTGCCCTGAACTGGACAGGCCGCTTCGACGCGGGCGCTGAGGTTGCGGTACATCCAGTCGGCGCTGCTGAACCAGAACGAACCGTCGAGCGGGTCGTCGGCTCCGCTACCGAAGTAAAAGATGCGAGAGTGTTCGAGAAAACGCCCGATGACGGACCGGACGCGGATGTTGTCGGACATGCCGGGCACGCCCGGGCGAAGGCAGCAGAATCCGCGCACGATCAGGTCGATCTGGACACCAGCGCGGGAGGCTTCGTAGAGTGCCTCGGTGATGATGTTGTCTTCGAGCGCGTTCATCTTGGCGATGATGCGGCCATTGCGTCCTGCGCGGGCCAGTTCGGTTTCCTGACCGATCATCGCGACAAACGCATCGCGCATGTGCGTGGGCGCGACGAGCAGTTTGCGGTACTGCGCTGGGCGAGCGCGCCCGGTCATCACGTTGAAGAGGTCGACCACGTCGGCGGTGATCTCGGGGTCGTCGGTGAGGAGCCCGATGTCGGTGTAGAGCTGTGCGGTCTTGGGGTGGTAGTTGCCTGTGCCGAGGTGGGCGTAGCAATGCAGCCCGTCGCGGCCTTCGCTGGTCTCGCGTCGAACGACGAGGGAACACTTGCAGTGAGTCTTGAGGCCCACGACGCCGTAGGCGACATGGACGCCGGCCTTTTCGAGTTGGCGTGCGAAGCGTACATTTTTGTCTTCGTCGAAACGGGCGCGCAGTTCGACCAGACAGGCCACCTGCTTGCCGCGCTCAGCGGCCTTGACCAGCGATGTCACGAACGGCGAATCACGACTCGTGCGATAGAGCGTCTGCTTGATGGCGATGACATCCGGGTCGCGGGCGGCTTCGGCGATGAAGCGTTCGACGGAGTCGGTGAATGATTCGTAGGGGTGGTGCAGGAGAATGTCTCGCTCGCGAATGCGCGAGAAGATGTCGCTTCCGCCTTCGCGTGCAAGGTCGGGTACGGGGCACGGGGTCCAGGGGGTGTCCTTGAGTTCGCGCACCGGGAGGTCGGCGATGGTGAACAGGCCGCCGTAGTCGAGCGGGCCTCCGCGCTGATAGACGTCTTCGGGTCCGAGGCCGAGTTCGTCGGTGATAAACCCGAGGACTTCGTTCGAGACATGCGTATCGACTTCGACACGCACCGCGCTGGCGAAGCGGCGCATGCGCAGCTGCGTCTCGACGTGTTCGAGCAGGTCGTCGGCGTCTTCGGAGTCGAGCCTCGTGACGGCGCTGCGCGTGACACGAAAGGTCATCGACTCGTGTATACGCATGCCTGGAAAGAGGTCGTCGAGGTTGTTGAGCAGGATCTGTTCGATCGGGACGAATGCGCGGCTGCCCGCATCGACGGGAACGAACCGGCTGAGCATCGTGGGGATCTTGATGCGGGCGAAGAGCCGCTCGTCGGTCCCATCGCGCCCGACGATGACGCCGATGTTCTCTGACAAGTTCGAGATGAACGGGAACGGATGACCCGGATCGACCGCCAGGGGCGTCAGAACAGGAAACACGTTGGCGATGTACCAGGCGTCGATCGAGTCTCGTGACATCCTGTCCAGATCGAGATAGTTGACGATGTTGATGCCGGCCGAGGCGAGCGCGGGGATGATCTCGTTCTGCCAGCAGTTGGCCTGCACGGCTTCGAGTTCGAGCACGGTCTTGCGCACGCGCGGGAGGATATTGGAGGCATGTTGTGCAGCCTCGGGATCGGATGCGGCGGCGAGGATGCGTTGGCGCAGCAGTCCGCCCCGTTTCATGAAGAACTCGTCGAGGTTTGATGAGAAGATGGCCAGAAACTTGACCCGTTCGAGCAGCGGCTCGCGTGGGTCGGTGGCCTGTGCCAGGACGCGGCGGTTGAACTCGAGCCACGAGAGGTCGCGATTGAGGAAGAGTTCCTCGCTTGTGTTGAGCGGGCCGTCCGGATCGTCGTCAATGCCCAGTCCCGGCGGGAAGTATGTCATCGCGCGATCTCGGTTCTGTAGGTGGCGGCACAACCGGGAGCCTCGGTCACCCGGATCGACACGAGGCGAGCGGATGGTGGCAAAATCGGGCGCAGTTGAACCGCGAGCGATTCGGCCAACACTCGGGCAACTTGTTCAGCGGAAGGGGTCACATCCGTAAATGGTGGGACATCGTTGAGTGTCCGGTTCTTGAAGGGCAGGCACACTTTGGCCAGGGCCCCTTCGGCCGCGTGAAAGTCGCAGACGAACCCATCGGCGTCGAGTAGTGGGGCGGTGATTGTCGCGGTGACGCGCCAGTCGTGGCCATGTAGGGGTTCGCTCTTCCCGGCGATGCGGACGCTGTGGGCTGCGGAGAAAACATGCTCTACTGTGATCTCGTACACTCGAACAGTATAGATCGGCGTACGTGCGGTAAATCATGCAGTTTGCGACAAGAACGCGGCCAGCCTGCCTTGAGGAGATTTCATGTCAGATGCACCATTGATGCTTGGAGTCAGCGGCCTGCGTGGAATTGTGGGCCAGAGCCTGACGCCGGAAGTGGTGTTGCAGTACGCCTCGGCGTTCGGTTCGTGGCTGAGTGAGCACGCTGGTGGCGAGGCTCTGGTGGTTGTTGGCCGCGACGGTCGCGCGGGCGGGGAGATGATCGAGCGTCTGGCGATTGCGGGCTTGCAGGCGGTGGGTGTTCGGGTATGCTCGCTTGGAGTGGCGACAACGCCGACGGTGGGGGTTGCGACGGATCTGATGGAAGCTGACGGCGCGATGATCGTGACGGCGAGCCACAATCCGCAGGAGTGGAATGGGCTCAAGGTGCTTGTGCGCAGGGCCAGGACCGAGAGTGTTGATGCGTGCGCTCCGTCGGCGCACGATGCGGCGGCGATCGTCGCTGCCTATCAGGCGGGGGCGTCTCGCTTTTCGCCCGGCGACCGCATCCCCAGCGTCTGGCATGAACACGAAGCGCCCGGCACTCACGTGGCCCGCGTGCTCAACGCCTGCGAAGACCTGTTTGGCGGTGACTTGTGGAGCATCGTCGGCGCGAGCGGGCTTGTGCGGCGTGTGGTGGTCGACGCGGTCAACGCATCGGCGCCCGAGGCCGACGCCATGTTCTTTGCACACGCGCGCACCCATTGCGTCATGCTGTATGGCGAGACTTCGGGGGTGTTTCCGCACGCACCCGAGCCAACAGCAGAAAATCTCAGTCAGCCTGGCGGGTTGTGTGACGCGGTGCGCGGACTGGGCGCGAGCATGGGCTTTGCGCAGGACCCGGACGCCGATCGCCTGGCGATCATCGACGAGCAGGGTTGCTACATCGGCGAGGAATACACGCTGGCGCTCGCAGCCGAGGCGGTGCTTGGGGCACTTGGGCCTGCGGCACGCGGGCAGACTGTGTGCACGAACCTGAGCACGAGCCGCATGATCGACGACGTGGCGGCCCGGCACGGCGCGCGCGTCGTGCGCACGGCGGTGGGCGAAGCCAACGTCGTGGACGCCATGAGGGCATCGAGGGCGGTGCTTGGTGGCGAGGGCAATGGCGGTGTCATCTGGCCACAGGTCACGTTCGTGCGCGATTCGCTCTCGGCCATGGCGCTGGTGATGGGGCTGGTTGCGCGATCAGGCAAAACGATCAGCCAACTGGTCGCCGTCATGCCGCGGTACGCGATTGTCAAACGCAAGGCCGACCTGAAGCAGCGAAGCGATGCAGACCCGGCGCTGGCGGCGATCGCGCGGGCATACGCGGGGCAGAAGGTTGATCTGCAGGACGGCGTGCGGGTTGATTTAGCGGACCGCTGGGTCCATGTGCGCGCGAGCAACACCGAGCCGATTCTTCGTCTGATCGCCGAGGCGCCGCACGAAAAGGCCGCGACCGAGTTGCTCGATGCGGTAGAGAAGATCGTCAAGGAAGCCCGGGCCTGAGCCTGGCGAACAATGGAGGTGGAGTTGTGCCTGAAGGTAGAGTAAGGGCGATGATCCTGTGTGTGATGCTCGCGGGGTTGCTGGGCGGATGTGCTGGCGCGAAGCGGACAGAGGCGGAGGTGGTCGTTGCCCCGCTGGTGCCGCGCGAGTCGGTTCGCATCTTCGATCGTGGCGGCACGCCTGTCGATTGGGACGCGATGATCGCGGGCGTGCGCGAGGCCGACGCGATCATCATCGGCGAGACGCACAGCCACGCGATGGGGCTTGCAGCGGCGGCGGACGTGTGGGAAGCGGTTGCCAGTTCGTCTGCGGCTCTGCTGCTCGAGTTCTTCGAGCGCGATCAACAGGTGGCGCTGGATGACTATCTCTCGGGCGTGACGGACAACGATGCGTTTGTCAAGGCGGCGGGACGCACGAGCGGCAACTACCCGGCCGGGCACTCGCGCATGGTAGAAACCGCCCGCGCGGTGGGGTGCCCCGTCATCGCGGCCAACGCCCCGCGACGGTATGTGCGGCGGACCACTGCCAGCGGCTACGAAAACCTCGCGTCGCTCGGCAGCGAGCAGCAGCGACTTTATGTTGTGCCCGATGTGCTCGTTGCGGGCAGGTACCGCGACGACTTCTTTGGCCTCATGGGGGGCATGTCGCACGGCGCGGCCGGCGAGGGCGGCGGGATGCCCGAAGCGATGATCGAAAAGATGTATCGCTCGCAACAGATGTGGGACGCGACGATGGCCGACTCGACCGCCCGCGCGATCATGGCCGGTGCGCGGCCCGCGCTGCTCGTCATCGGACGCTTTCATTCCGACTTTGACGGCGGCACGGTCGAGTTTCTCCGTCGCCGGGTGCCGGAGGCCAGGATCGTGACGCTGAGCATGGTCGCGTCGCATGAGGCAGAGATCGCTGATGACGATCGGGGGCGCGCCGACTTTGTGTTCTATGTTGGTCAGTGAGTGCGGCTGGGGTCAGTGAGTGCTGCCGGCGGCGCGGCCGGTGATCATGGCCGCCTTCATCTGCCTGACGGCCTCGCGCAGACCGACAAACACAGCCCGGCTGATGATCGCATGACCGATGTGCAGTTCACTCACGCCCGGCAGGGCGGCGACATGCCCGACGTTGTGATAGTTGAGCGCGTGGCCCGCGTTGAAGCGCATGCCCAGTTCGCGGGCCAGTTGCCCGGAAGCTGCGATGCGCTCGATCTCAGCGCGCAGTTCGGCCCGGCGCAGGTCGCCCCCCCACTCGGCAAAGACGTGAGCGTAAGGCCCGGTGTGAATCTCACAGACATCAAAGCCTGCATTGGCTGCGGCCTCGATCTGCCTCGGCTCGGCATCGACAAACGCGCTGACGATCAGCCCCGCGTCGTGCAGTCGGCTCACCACGTCGCGCAGACGATCCGCCTCGCGCGCGACATCCAGCCCGCCCTCGGTCGTCACCTCGTTGCGGCCTTCGGGCACCAGCATGGCGGTGTCGGGGCCAAAGCGGGCCGCGACCGCGATCATTTCGTCGGTCGCGGCCATCTCGAGGTTGAGGCGCACGCGCACGAGCCGGCGCAGCAGTTCGACATCGCGATCGACGATGTGCCTGCGGTCCTCGCGCAGGTGGATGGTGATGCCGTCGGCTCCGCCGAGTTCGGCCTCGTGGGCTGCCCGCACCGGGTCGGGCTCGCCGAAGTCGGGCTGGGCGGGGTAGCGGGCGTTGCGCACGGTCGCGACATGGTCGATGTTGACGCCGAGTTCGAGCATGGGTCAATGGTATGAACGCTGCCGCCGGAACCCGCGACAACCGCTGCTAGAATCGACCGTTCGCAACCACGCAACCCTCCGAAGGACTTTCCCGATGCCCAACATGACGATCAACGTCCGCGACGTACTCGGTGCCGATGGCACCGCCCTGCTCGGCTACGAGAGCAAGACCATCAGCCGCTCGAGCCTGCACCTGCCCGGTCCCGATTTCGTTGACCGCTGCTTCGCAGCCACCGACCGCAACAACAACGTGCTGCGTAACTTTTCGCTGCTGCTCAACTCCGGCCGCCTCGCGGGCACGGGCTACGTCTCGATTCTGCCCGTCGATCAGGGCGTCGAGCATTCGGGCGGGGCGAGTTTCGCCCCCAACCCCGAGTACTTCGACCCCGCGAAGATCTGCGACCTGGCGATCGAGGGCGGGTGCAACGCGGTCGCGAGCACGTTTGGCGTCCTCGGCTCAGTCGCCCGCAAGTATGCCCACAAGATTCCGTTCCTCGTCAAGTTCAACCACAACGAGATGCTCTCGTTCCCCAACACCTACGACCAGACGCCCTACGGCACGATCCGCCAGTGCTTCGAGATGGGCGCGGTCGCGGTGGGCGCGACGATCTACTTCGGCTCGCCCGAGTCGCGGCGGCAGATTCAGGAAGTCGCCGAGATGTTCGCCGAGGCCCACGACTACGGCATGGTGACGGTTCTGTGGTGCTACACGCGCAGCGACGCCTTCAAGGTCGGCAGCACGGACTACCACGCCTCGGCCGATCTCTCGGGCCAGGCCAATCACCTGGGCGCAACCATCCAGGCCGACATCATCAAGCAGAAACTCCCGACCAACAACGGCGGCTACAAGGCCCTCAACGCCGGCAACTCGTCGTATGGCAAGTTCCGCACCGAGGTCTACACGAAACTCAGCGGCTCGGATGAAAATGGCGCGGGCGGGCACCCGATCGATCTGTGTCGCTATCAGGTCATCAACAACTACATGGGCCGCGTGCCGCTGATCAACTCGGGCGGCGAGAGCAAGGGAGCCAGCGATCTGGTCGACGCGGTCAAGACCGCGGTCATCAACAAGCGCGCGGGCGGCATGGGCCTGATCTCGGGCCGCAAGGCCTTTCAGCGCCCGATGAAGGACGGAGCCGCCCTGCTCCACGCGATCCAGGATGTCTACCTCGATGCATCGGTGACAGTGGCGTAGGCCGGGGCCCTGCCCCTGCACGGCGTCAGATGTCCCGCCCAGCCCGCAGCGGGCGTGTTTGGGTGGGACAAGAGTTATCGCGAGGGGAAGGCATGGGGCAGTGGGCACTACTGGCCCGTTCACGGCCTAAGCTAAGTAATACCCCATCGTCTGAAGGGTCCATTGATGGTGAATCGATCGACTCGTCGCGAGACTCAGCATTCGACAAAGAGATCAGCGGTTGCGGTCGCAGGAATTGATCACCGTTATCGTCTGTTCATTTTGGGTGCGGGCTTCAGTGTGCCTGCCGGGCTTCCTTTGGCCTCGGAACTCTATCGACAGGTTAGGGCCAAAGCAGCCCGCTGCGACAATCCGCGATTTAGAAGCCGATACTGCAAGGATCGAAGGCAATTTATCGAATATGTTAAAGCACGTGCATCTAGCAGCCTACAGCGCGCGCCTGGCAAGAATATCGACATCGAGCAGTTCCTTGGCTTCTTGGATGTCCGTTCTTTTTTAGGATTAGATGGTGCTGAACAATTTGCCCAAGAAGGAAGTGAGTCACAGATCCTTGTGCGATGGCTCATTGCTCAGTGCCTTTGGGAAAGTCAGGCACAGATTGCTCCAGGCAAGCTTGAACTGTATGAGGATTTTGCAAAACTGTTGGATCCGACGGATATTGTTATCACTTTTAACTACGATACGCTTCTTGAGTTGGCCCTTGACCGCATTGACAAGCCATACAAGCTGGTTCGCAACAGATTCAATAGTGTGGATGGAAGCGGCGGCATCGTTGATGGTGCCCGCAAAGAGGTGACGATCCTCAAAATGCACGGATCCATTGACTGGTTCGACAAGTCAATATATCTCAAAGAGCAGTCAGAGGACATGAACAGTCCGAACGAGTATCCACCACCCTCAAACAATGGTGCTGTCTTTGACGAGGACTCAGGTTTCAAGATAGGGGCTCTGGTCGAGGGGCCCTATCCTGATGACTCCTCTTTGCTGCACATGCATCGTGTTCGCAACATAGATGCTCTGTACAGCGGGCCGTTTCAGTGGGATATTCGACCGTCTCTGCTTCTGCCTTCGGTATCCAAGGTTCTCAATTCCCCAGTTTTTGCCGACTTCTGGTGGGGTTTCAACTTCATGGGTGCTGGACGTTCGCAGATCATTTTGATAGGGTACTCGCTCCCGACGCAGGATGAGTATGCTTTTCAAGCCATATATACCACGATTAGGAACTACCTGAATTCGTCTCTTCAGCCGGATTTGTTCCCACCGCGACCCATAGTCGCATTCGTCAAGGAGAGTGATCAAGAGGTCCTCGATTCGTTTCGACGTCGGCTGAGCTTCATACCCGCAAATCGACTTCGAATCGATAATGCTGGGTTTGGAGAGGGCTGGCATGAACGACTCAAGGCGGCGGGGGGGCCCAGCCTTGTCAGTTGACTCCAGTCCCCGTGCCACCGAAGTCGTCTTCGACTTCGGTGTTCTTCGCCTGCTGCTCCGCGATCACTCGCCATGCTTTACCACCTCGCGTCCATGCGCACGATTTCCCTCCGGCATCAGTCTACCAAGTGTGCCCCCGCCCCGCAAGGACTGTGTGAGGCCTTCGGCATTGCGTGGTTGAACGCGATGACCCCGCCGCGTCGACCCGGACCTTTGGGCTGCGGAGGTGAGCGCGAGGGGGCAGGGTGGTGTGAGCCCAAAGATCCGGCGTCCTGGCCTGTGTTGGTTTTCTATTGATCGAGGAGATGGATCAGCCTCGCTTCGTGGTCGATCAGGTCGCAGCCGCACTCGTTGTTGTGCGAGAGGATGCCGCGGCGGGCGCGATCGATCAGGTCGCCCAGGTCATGAGTGTGCTCGTCGTGCGCGCACCATTCGGGTTCGGGCTCCTCGGCGTCCTTGCCCTTTTCGTTGTCATGGGCGCTGGCGGCCTTGGGCCTGGGCGCTTCGAGGGCGAGTTGGAGCAGTCGGTGGCGCTCGCGGCCAATGCGCTCGCGATGCTGGGCATCGCGCTCAAGCGAGTAATACTCGCGGCCATCGATCCAGGTGGCTTCGCAGCGCGAGAAACTTGAGAGCGGGCTTGCCGACCAGATGACAAAGTCCGCGTCCTTGCCGGCTTCGAGCGACCCGACGCGGTCGGCGATGCCGAGTTGAATCGCGGGGTTGATGGTGACGAACGCCAGCGCGTCGTGGGGCGCGATGTGTCCGTCGCCATACTTGACAGCCTTGGCAGCCTCGCCGTTCATCCGGCGCGCCAGTTCGTCGGAGTCGGAGTTGTAACTGGTCAGCACGCCGACGCGGGTTTGAAGCGGGCCGGCGTAGGGAATCGCATCCTGCACCTCGACCTTGTAGGCCCACCAGTCGCTGAAGAGGCTGGCGCCGATCGCGTGATCGCGCACTGCCTCGGCCACCTTGTAGACTTCCAGCCCGTGCTGGAAGGTGCCGATGGTGAATCCGAACTCCTCGGCCACGCGACACAACATCAGGATTTCATCCTGGCGATAGCTGTGGCAATGGACAAGCCGGTCGCCAGCGAGAATCTCGGCGAGCGCTTCGAGTTCAAGGTCGCGGCGCGGCTTTGGCAGGGCGGCGATGCGCCGATTCTGCTCTTCAACCGGGATGCGCAGCATGCGGATGCGATCGATCTGCTGCTGATATCGGGCCGGGGCCGCGGCGTACTCCTGCGCCGCGAAGAAACGATCACGAATGATGGTCTCGACGCCCATGCGCGTCTGCGGATAGCGTGTGGTGAAGCGGTCTCCCCAGTTGGACTGCTTGACGTTTTCGCCCAGCGCGAACTTGATGCCGGGTTTGGCATGCTCGAAGAACATGTCCTGCGGGCGCAGCGCGCCCCAGCGCACCTTGACGATCTGGCTCTGCCCGCCGATGGGGTTGGCCGAGCCGTGGAGCAGGTTGGCGGTGGTGACGCCGCCGGCGAGCTGGCGATACCAGTTGATGTTGCCGGGGTCGAGCGCGTCGCCGATGCGGCACTCGGCCGTCACGGCCTGGCCCGCTTCGTTGACACCGAGCCTGAAAAGTCCCGTGTGGCTGTGGGCATCAATCAGGCCGGGCGTGATGTGACGCCCGCCCGCGTCGAGCACAGCGGTGCCCGAGAGAAGGCTGACGGCTTCGAGGCCGCCCGCGCCAACAGCCACAATGCGCCCGTCAGAAACAATCAGGTACCCGTTCTCGATGATGCCTTCGGGGCCCTGAGTCCAGATCGTCGCGTTGTGGATGGCGATGGTCTGTTGAGCGGGCACTTCGGGCATCGCGTAGGGCCCGAACGGCACGCCGCCGAGGTCATCGGGCGCGCGATGAATCTCGCGTTTCTTCGCGGGCTTCTTGTCGTCTTGAGCAATCGGTTCATCGCCCGGCTCGGCGGGGGCAGCCTCCTCGGCGCGCGTCGCGGTCCACTGGAACGTCTGGCCAAACGGCGCGATCCCGGTGCCGACAAGCCGATCGCCGACAAGCACTCCCGACACGACATAGGTGACCTGGTCGTCGTCCTCGTCGTCAACCAGGAAGCTGATCGCGGGGAGGTCGATGACGACCTTGCGGGCCTTGTTGTGAGCATCGCCCTCGATCATCTCGATGGTTGCGCCCTTGACGATCATCTGCATTTCGAACCCATCACCGGCACGAATGTTCCACATGCCGTCGAGCACGTCCTGCTTGCGGTCAGCGACGTGGTGAGAGTGACCTTCAACCCAGACGCTGAGGGTTTTGGTCTTTTCATCGAACAGGCGACCGTCAGTCACCACGAAACTCGCCAGTTTTCCGGCTTCGAGTGTGCCCAGTCGATCGTCCACGCCGAGCATCGCAGCGGGGATCGTCGTCAGCATCGCCAATGCCCGGTCTTCGGAAAGTCCCGCCTCGATCGCGCGGCGGACGTTGTCACGAAACTTCTGGCCCTCAGGCAGCTTGCTGCTGGTCAACGCGACAGTGACGCCTGCGTCGGCCAGACGCCTCGGGTTCGTCGGGGCCTGTTCCCAGTGCATGAGGTCTGAAAGATCAATGCCCTCGGCCGCCGAGACGCTCGACACATCCGGAGCCGCCGGGAATCGCAGTGGCACAATCATCGTGTGCCCGTCAGCCGCGATCGCGTCGAGCCTTCGGAACTCCGTCCCGCTCCCGACGATCACAGTCCTAGCAACGTCGAGCCCGAACTCGCGGCTGATGGTCCCGGCGAGCAGGGCTTCGAGTTCGACGTTGGTTTCAAACCACAGCGGCACGGCATCGGGCCTGACCGCATCGAGAAAATCCACGGGCGCGCTGTCGGTCTGCGCGCGTCGATGCTCGGCATCGAGCAACACCTGTCGCATCAGAGCGACAGCGCCCATGTGCGATGTGGGGTACGCTCGTTCGCCGCGCGTGGTCTCGAAAGCGGTCATCTGAAACACAGCGGTGGCGTACGTCGTCGGGCGGTCCTTGCTGGTGTCGGCGGGAGCGTCGGCCGTGCTCACGACCGCGCCGCGGCCGCGAAAAATGCCACCCCTGGGGCTCAGTGCGGCCGACACGAAACCATTGTTTCGCAGAGTGCGCCGCGCAGCCGTGTCCAGCCCGGGACCATCAATCACGCTGCGCTCGGGCACAACCAGAGGGCTCCAGTGCCGCCCGGCGCGCCCCTCCGCGAGCGTGCCCGCGTCGACCTCGAAGAACGGCTCGATCAGGCCCGGGTAGAGGTGCAGCCCGGACAGATCAACGACCTGCCAGCCACTGGCTGCGAGCGCCGCGGCATCGGGTTCGACGCTGATGGTCTTGATGCGGCCTTGCTCGATGAACAGTGTTGAGCCGGTGATGACTTCGCCGGGGCGAGCGTGGATGGTTGCGCCGGTCATCGCAAAGCGCATCGGCTCGGCGTGACGAACCCCATTGGCTGGCTCGGCTGTCGGAGCGTTTGAGGTGGGTTGAAGGCTCGACGCAGCGAGCACAATGGCCATCGTGAGGGTCTCGATCATGCCCCCATCGTAGAAACGCCCAGCCCCACGCGTCCTGATGCCTCAGGCTCCTCTTGGCTTCTGGCTCGTCATCCGCAGTTTCAAGAGTTCATCGAACGGGCCCTGGATGACGATCTCGTCTCCGGGCTGGAGCCTGGTTTCGGTTGCGGGAAAGAGCTTGCGCCCGCCGCGCTCGGGCGCGTGTTCAACGACCGCGACTTCGTGCGTGTCGAGCAGCGCGCCGACGGTCAGGCCGGCAACCGGGCCACCAGCTGTCACTTTCCACCGCTTCATGACGATCAGGCGGTCATCGACCACCACGCTGTTGATGACATCAGGCTCGATCGCGGCGGTGGCAAACGCGGGCGCGCTGATGGCCGATTGCGACATGGCGGGGCGAATATCGAATCCCTCTGCCACCTTGTCGGCCATGTTCTGGTCGAACATCCGCATTACGACGCGCACATTGGGTGCGAACTTGCGCGCGTCAAGGGCGATCTCCAGATTCGCAAGATCGTTGGTTGTTGCCAGAATGAGGCTGCGGGCCTGTTTGATGTTTGCTTCTTCGAGGATCGACTCGCGTCGCGCATCACCAATCATCAGTGGCGAGCCATCGCGCCGGACGTCTTCCAGAAACTGGTTCTTTTCGTCGCGCTCAATGACCACGACTTGCACCCCGAGCTTGCGCAGCAGCAGAAACGTGCGATAGCCCAGCCGCCCAAGTCCGACGAGCACGACATGATCTTCCATCGCCTTGCACATCGCCCGACACCATTCCCTTTCATTCCGGCGCCGATCGCGCAACATCAGCGCCAGCTCGATCATTCCTTCAAGCACGACCGTCAGCCCCAGCGCGGGAAACAGGAAGAACAGCACGGCCAGCACCGAACTGCTCGGAAACTCCTGCGGCGGCTCGCCGAAAAGCAGGCTCCACGAGTAGTACGTTGCCTCGAGCGGCGACAGCCCCGCCTCGGGCTGAAGCATGCGGAACAACAACCCGCCAGCGGCCAGCACAACAACAAGAATCAGAATCCGATACCGGAGCGTGTGGATCACCGTCCGCACAAAGCACCACTCGCGCCACAGGTGCCAGCGCAGCGGCGCGTGGGGCTTGATGCGAGTCTTGAGTCGATCGATGTTGAGCCGAACCTGCATGAGGGCTTTCCGGGGCGTTCCAGAAGCCTACCACACAGACGAGCCAGACACAAACGCACAGCGCGACCTGCTGAGAATGACCCCGGATCAGAACGGAGGCTCATCGTCGAGTTCGGCATCGGGGCCTCCGCCGTCGCGGTGGCCCTCGATCGGCCCGGCCTGGGGTCCCGGCGCGAACGACTGGCGCGGGGGCTTGCCTTCTGCGGCTTTGCTGGGCGAGGAGTAGTCCGTGTACCCACCGCCGTAGCCCCCGGCGTGGCGCCAGTCGTAGTTCTTGAAGCGCGTCGTGGTGTCATCCCATGTGAGTTTCACGACCCCGGTCGGGCCGTTACGCTGCTTGGCGATGATGACTTCCGACATGTGCAGCAGTTCTTCATTGGCCGGGTCGTTGGTCCAGTCCTCGTCGTCCTTGTGGTAATACGCCTCGCGGTGCAGCAGCATCACGACGTCCGCGTCCTGTTCGATCGAGCCCGACTCGCGCAGGTCGCTCATGCGCGGTCGATTGCGCTCGCGTTGCTCGGCTCCGCGATTGAGCTGCGCCAGGGTCACAACAGGAATGTGCAGTTCGCGCGCCAGAGCCTTGATCTGTCGGCTGATGGTCGAGACTTCAACCTGCCGGCTTTCGCGCGCGGCTCCGGGCGCTGTGAGCAACTGAAGGTAGTCGACGAAGATCACGCGCACGCCGTGCTTGGCAACCATTCGCCGCGCGCGGGCGCGCAGGTTCAGCACGGTCATGCCGGGCGTGTCGTCGATGTAGATCGGCACTTCATACAACTCGCCCGCAGCGTCGCTGAGTTTCTGCCACTCGTCCATCGTCAGCGAGCCGGTCCGCAACTTGTGCGCGTCGATGCCCGATCGCGCGCTGAGCAGACGCTGAGCCAGCGAACCCCGCGACATTTCGAGGCTGAAGATCCCGACCGGAACGTGCTTGGCACCCTTCGATGGGCTCCAGGGCGTGCAGCCGCCGAATGCGACCTGTTCGGCGAGATTCAGCGCGAGTGCTGTCTTGCCCATGCTCGGCCGCGCAGCGAGGATGAGCATTTCGCCGGGCTGGAGGCCACTGAGCAACTTGTCGAGATCATCAAACCCGGTTGCCATGCCACTGATGCCGCGCCCTTCGGCCTGTTCGATCAGCTCGATCTGCTGCTGCAGCAGATCCTTCAGGCGTTCGGGCTCGCCGACCTGTTCTTCCTGGGCAATGTCGAAGATCGACATCTCCGCCTGATCGATGACCTGTTTCGAGCCTTCGCTGTCCTGCCCTGCGTGATACGCGTCGTACAGGATCGTGCCCGCAGCGTCGATCAGTTTGCGAAGCCTCGCACGATCCGCGACAATGCGCGCGTAGTGGGGCGCGTTGACCGCAGACGGGACTGCTTCGGCCAGATCGACCAGATACTCCGCCCCGCCGATGAGATCGAGCTGGTCCTTCCCGCGCAGGCACTCGGCAATCTGGACAAGATCGCCCGAGTGGTGCTGGTCGTACACCGAGACGATCGCTTCGAAAACCGCACCGTGCGCTTCTTTGTAGAACTGCTCGCGCTTGCTCACGATCGGCAACACGTCCGCAATCATCTGCGGATCAAGCAGCATCGACCCCAGGAGCGACATCTCCGCCTCGATCGAGTGAGGCGGGAGCTTGTCGAAGAGCTTGCCCAGCGATTGCTCGGTGATTGAAGTGGACCGGTTGTTTCGCTGGTTGGCTCGCTCCATCGTGTGCGCATTCTCCCGTCCGACCGTAGGCGCAGGTGTTCTGAGACAACATCTCAACGTACCATCTACCATCCGCCATGAAGCGTTCACTTGTCGATATTTTCAGTGGCCCGAGCCCGCTCCCCGACCAACTCCCACACGACCCGATGCCGACCGTCGTTGCGTGGTTCGATGAAGCCCACGAGCGCAAGATCCAGCCAAATCCGAACGCGATCGCGCTCGCGACCGCTGCTCCTTCGGGGTTGCCAAGTGTGCGCATGGTGCTTTGCAAGGAGATCCGCCCCGATCCGGGGTGGGTGGCTTTCTATACCAATCGTCAAAGCCGCAAAGGGCATGAGCTCGAAGCCAACCCCCGCGCTGCGGTGTGTTTTCATTGGGACGCTCTGGATCGACAGATCCGCATCGAAGGCCCGGTGGTGCACGCTCCCGACTCGGACAGCGATGCCTACTTTCGTTCGAGGCGGTGGGAGAGCCGCATTGGTGCGTGGGCCAGCGCACAATCCTCGCCCATCGCGTCGCGGGGGCAGATGCTTGATCGCGTGATGGAGACGATCGGGCAGCTGGGGCTCTCGCTTCCGGCGTTGGTGCTTCGGGGCAATGAAGCCGAGATCCCGCGTCCGCCGCACTGGGGAGGTTATCGGCTTTGGGCGAGCGCGGTCGAAATCTGGGCCGGCGCGGCGAGCCGGGTACACGACCGAGCGTTGTGGGAACGAGATGTAGTTAAGAAGGAAGGGGAGGTTGTTTGCGGACCATGGAGGAGCACCCGCCTTCAACCCTAAACCGGGGGTCTGGTGAGATCGGCAATTCGGGCTCGAAATTTCTAGTGAGGAATTGCCCGCTTGTGCTTGAGATTCACCTCTTGATTGTCGAAGTGACAGAGGCGATTTGTTGCTCTGCCGACGACTAGTGAGAGGTGACTGAGTGTCCAAGGTCAGACGGGAATTGGCTGCATCGGAGGTTCCTGGTCTCTATTGCGAGATCGAACGTCGGCTCGAGCGCATCGGCATCCGAACGCAGCCGGAGGTTGCCGCCAAGATTCTGGAGATCGTTTCGAACGTAGACGCTGGGGCGAGTGATTACGCCCGTATTGTTTCGTCGGATCCGGCGTTGTCTGGGCGGCTGCTCAAGATGTCCAACTCGGCATTTTTTGCCCAGCGCCAACCGGTGACGAGCGTTGATCGCGCGTGTGTGTTGCTGGGGCTCGAGAGGCTCAAGTCGCTGGCACTGGGTTTCTATGTGAGTCGGGCAGCATCGCACGACGCTTCATCGCAACTGTCGCGTCTGGTCTGGACACAATCCATCTATCGGGCGTGTCTCGCAACAGTTCTGGCTCGCAAGCTTGTTCCTGCTCGCGCAGCTGAAGCGTTCGTGATCGGTCTTCTGCTCGACGCCGGCACGCCGTTGATGCTCGAGCTCATGGGGGACCACTACCTGCACTACCTTGAGGCCAATCCTCTTCCGCCGAAGCGCTTTACGGAAGAGTTCGAGACGCTTCCCTTCACGAGCGTTGACGTGATTGCAGCGTTGGGCCGGCACTGGAAACTCCCGGATCTGCTGCTGCGGCCCCTGGAGTGGCAGAGGACCAATCCGGGGAATACAGCGCGTTCAGAGGATGTTCATCAGCTGCATCGAATAGCGTTTTACGTCAGTGCGATCAGGCTTGATCCGGAAAACAGCACGCCGCAAGGAGCCGCTCCGCTGCCACTGATCGCCAATCGGCTGTTTGACCTTGATGCGTCGGAGTTGTCGGAGATGATCAGGCGCAGTGTGCGGGAGTACGAAGCGACTTTCGCTGTGTTCTCGGATCTGGCGACCCAGATGAATGACATCAACTCGCTGCTCGATCAGGTGCAGGGCCAACTCGTCCTCGCGATCGAGCGCACGATCGGACACACCCTCGAGTCACCGGACGCAAACGCCCCAATCGAGTTCGTTCTCGGGGGGCGGCGCATCGAGCTGGTGCCTGAAGAGAACGATGCGTTCGTGGTGTTTCTGTGCAGCGCATCTGGCGAGAGGCTGACAAGCCAGTTCTTCAACCGGTCGCTGATGTCTTCGCAGTCGGTGCTCGACGCATTCGCGCTCGAGTCTTCAACCGAGGACCAGTCGGCCCAGTTTGAATCATTCCTCTCAGCGTTTGCCGCCTGACGGCACGAGAAGCAGTCGCAGAAGCTCCCCGAGAGTGAGTGTTCGATAACCGAGCCGATTTCGCTCGGCACCGAGGGCGTAGAGCCTCTGCCAGTGTCCGAGCATGACACGTCGTGCCCACGCGAACGATCGAGAGGGGTCGTACATGTTGGTCGATTCGCTGGTGGTGCCATTTGCTTCGATGATGGCAAAGCCTTGTCCGGCGCGCAGCAGGTCTTCGCTTTCGAAGCGCAGGTCGAATCGGCCGTAGTCGAATCCGGCATTGTGGAAATTGCGGGCGATGTCGTTGATTGCAGCCTCGAGTGCAGGTGACTTGAGATCCTCGCCATCCATGAACATCGTCCCTTGCGCATGATTTCCGGCGAACGAAAGCGCGAGAGTTTCTGCGGGGGCGAGCACGCGATCGAGCTGGTTGCTGAATCGATCAAGAAACAGCGAGGCCTGGCAGCGATATCGCGGATGCGACCAGATGAGTTGTGCGACGGTACTTTGGCCATCACCTTCGAGACGCTGGAAGACTTTGCGCGTGATGGAGTAGATGAAGCCATCGCGCTGGTCGATGGGGGTCGGATCCTCGGCTGCGGACTTGCGCATCCAGAAGACGCTGCATTCGTGTGGGCCGGGGTGGAAGCGCTGGAGCATGATCGCTCCGGGGATGGAATGAATGGCCGCTTCCAACTCAATGGGATCGTGCACAAGCGCGACCCCGATTCCTTTTTGACCACTATCGGGCTTGACGACGACCGGGAAGCCACCGAGTGCAGGAGTGCTTTCGAGTGCGAGCAGGGCGCGCGTGTACCGATCATCGCAGTCGTCAATGCGCACCGCTGGCAGCACAAGCGTCTCCATGGGATGGAACTGGGCGACGATCGCTGACTTGGATTCGCCGACGAACCCGCCTCCGTTCTCGATACCCGGGTTGGCGGCGGCAAAAGCCAGCACGGATCGGGAACGCCAGGCTTCTTGGGCCAGATTTGGCAGAATCGAGGCGTAATAGACGCTCGATGGCCACCACTCGTGATGCAGCGCTCGCGTAATCGTTGCGGCGATGCGGCGACGACCGACCCAGGTCAATCCGAGCCTCAAAGATCGCAGCCCGATCACACCCACGAAGAAAATCGGAACAAACGCCCATCCATCCCACGCGCCAGCGGGGCCATCGATCAGGGCCGCGACGATCGACGCGAGAGACAAGGCAAACGGCACCCACAAGACAGCGCTGAGGACCGAACGCGCGGATCGGGTTTGGCGTGCACCACGGACACGATCGATGATCTGCCCGAGGAACAGACCAACGAAGGCGACGCCGAAATCGAGATTCCCTGATGCGACGAAGAACGCTGCGAGCAGTGTCGCTGTGTCGGGTCGGCGCCAGGCAAACACGGCAAGCAACGGCGTGAGCACCCACCACGCAGTCCAGCGAACAACAACACCAGCGTGCTCGATCCACCCGATCGGCCCCGCGACCTCTGTTGGCGGGGCGAGGTCTTCATAGAGCGTCAGTGGAGGAACGCCGAGGGGGTCGTGTCGTTCCGCGTGTTCGAGAATGAACACCGCGCTCTGTCGAGGCTGGAGCAACGGGAGAAAGTGGCTCGCATCGAGCATGACGAGCCGGCTGGTCGAGATCAGTGAGTGGTGATACTCGGCAGCCCAGTCGGGGACGAGCGGGTCGTGGCGTCCGTGCAGAATCAATGTCGGCACTTGCAACCGTCGCATGACGTTTTCGAGAGGTCTTTGATCCGAATCGAGAAAACTGCGGATAAAAGTATGCCGAAACTCGGTTGTTCCAAGCGAGCCGAAGTGTGGGATCAACTCGGGCAACGCCACGACAACGGGGACGCCGAGCAGATACTTGCCCTGCTCAAACCAATAACTACCGGAGCCTTCCGTTTCCTGTGCACCGATCGAGGCAAGCAGGGTCAGCGACGCGACGCGATCGCGTGCGAGATCGCTGACATGGAGCCCGACGCCGCCACTGTTTGACCAGCACACGAGATGCACTCGATCAAGGCCGAGCGCATCGAGGAGCTCGATCACGGCATAGGCCGAGGCCTCGAATGAGTAGTCCGGTACCCAGCGTTCTGATCGGCCAAAGCCGGGCAGATCGATGGCGATGACGCGCCGACCGGCCTTGGCGAGATGGTCAACGAACGTCTGGCCCGATTCATCTTGAAGCAACATGAAATCGAGGGCTCGTCCCGGAGAGCCATGGAGCAGCACGATCGGCGCGTCGTCGGCATGCGCCGGCAGGCCGATATCGGCGTAGCCGAGTAGAAGGCGCTCGTTCGGACTTGGCCCCTCGCGCGTGACCATCGGGATTTCGATGCTGCGTTCGATGGGCAGACGCTGGTCGTCGCGCGAGCGTTTGGAGTGTTGGACGAGGTGTGACGCGAGCAGGAGTAACGCATACACAGTCAGCACGCCGAGGGCGACCATCGAGCGACGATGTCGGGCTTGCCCGCGTGTCACAGCATGACCTCCTGCGATTCGAGTTCGGGCATGAGTGCATCGGAGACTCCTCTTCTTGGGAGAATGATGCGGGGCTTTCCGGCGGAGAGGAGAATTTCACAGGCCGAGTGTCCGTTTTGCCGAGCGCGATAGCCGCCCGCGGGCCAGGCTATGAGGTCCCCGGGATTCGCTCGCACGCTGTGCTCCAGCGCACCATCGATCTGGCCAGCTTCTAGCGGTGTCGCGTCTGGATCAGAGGGTGCGACGATCGGTTGAACCGCGCCGGACCGTGCGATCGCGACCCAGGGAACGCCATCACACACGACTCGGCGCGCTGCAACGCCCTCGCGAACCCCGAGCACGCGCGAAATTGCTGCACAAGAACCGGCACAGAGCGACCATCCGGGTTCGATGACGACCTTGGCGCCCGCTTCAACCATCGGCAGGAGCAGGGCAGCGACCGCGCCGGCATATTCGTCCGGAGTTGGTGCGTCCTGGTCCACTTCGTTGCTCGCGAATCCGCCCCCGAGATTGAGCAGGCTGATCGGTCGGCCGCGCTTGACGAGCCGATCGGCCAGATCCACAAGACGCTCGACGCACGCGACGAAGCCGTCGATTGTCCTGGCTTGCTCGCCCGCGTGCATGTGCAACCCTCGGAGACGAAGGCGCGACTCGTTGCCAAACTCATCGAACAGTTCGAACGCGTGCTCCGCAGAGATGCCCCATGAAGCGTGACTGGTTCCGCTGACGTCCACGGCAGCGATGGCGTTGCATGCGATGCGTACTCCGTTGGCAATGCGAGCAATCTGCCGAAGCTCTGTGCGTGTTTCGACGCTGAACCACCCGATCGGTCCGCGGTAGTATGGCGGGCGACCTTCGACCAGCCGACCGGACTGAAACATCGGGCTGTAGAGCCCGTCGAGGGCAGCACGAACATCATCGTCGCTTCGCCCGAGACCGGCATAGACAACCCGCGTCATGGGCACGCCGCTCAGCCATGCTCGCTCCAGATCGATGCCTGATCGAATGCTCAGCCCCGCGCCGCGCTTGGCCAGGCGATGAAGAACATGTGTGTTTGGAATCGCATCGACATCAAAACTCACCATCGCCCGAAGTTCGGAGAATGCTTCGGCAAATGCATAAAACCGTTCGACCAAGATGTCCGCGTCATAGATCACGATCGGCGACCCGACACGGGCGACCAGGGTTTCGGCCCGTATTGTGCCGATGTTCAGACCGCCTCGATCAGCATGGATGTTCAAGTCCAGATCTCCGGCGTTCATGCAACATTGGTTCGGCGGATGTCACTCGTGTTGAACCCGAGCCATCGATGGTCAGATTGACAAGGCGTCGGCGCCTGATCTCGGCCGAGCCGAGTTGTCCGCATGCGCCCATCATGTCGCGCCCTTTCGTGCGGCGACGCTTGACGTACACACCATAGCGCACGAGCGCGCTCATGAAGCGCTCGACATCCGATTCCTCCGGCGCTGGCCACGGCGAGTTGCGGCGGGGGTTGTATGGAATCAGGTTTACAAGCCCGACCGGGACCGAGCGGCCCGGAGCCTTGCCGAAGGGCGCGAGATAGTGGGCGAGCTGGGCAGCGTGCTCGTCGGCGTCATTGACGCCGGGGATGAGTACGTACTCGAAGCAGATCTTGCCGCTGGCACGCATAGGAAAACGAAGGAGGGCCTCGCGGAGATCGCTCATCGGCATCGCCCGGTTGATGGGCATGAGTTGCGATCGTATCTCGTCGTTGGGGGCGTTGATGCTCACTGCAAGCCCGAGCCGGCGGAAACCCTCCTCGCGCGTCAGGCCAGCGAGTTGGGCGAGCCCATCGATGCGTCCGACGGTCGAGACCGTGATGTTGCTTGCGCCCAGTGCCGGGCCGTTGTGATCGCAGAGCACCCGAATCGCCTGCGCCACCGCGTCGAAGTTGTCGAGCGGTTCGCCCATACCCATGAACACGAGGTTGTTGATTCGGCCCCCTTCGAGGTGCCCGATCAGGTGCGTTGCGGTGAACCACTGCGCCACGATTTCTGCGGCTGAGAGATTGCGTACACGCCCCATCTGGGCTGTCTCGCAGAATGTACATCCCATCGCGCAACCGACTTGGCTCGAGACGCACAGCGTGTGGGTCCGCTTGCCCAGCCGACCGATCATCGGAATGATGACCGATTCGGCCCAAAGGGTGTCGAGCCCGAAAGAAACTTTGTTGGCGTCGTTTGTGAGGCCTTGAACGCGGGTCAGGAATTTGACTGTCCGCCCTTCGGGTGTTTCTTCTTCCAAGACCCGCCCGATGTTGCCGACGGACACAGTGGCCCGGGGCTGCCCACCCACCGAGACGACGCCCGTGCGCCCCTCCCGATAGACGGACCGATACAGGGCCATTGCCTGTTCAGGGCCGAGCCCCGGCACCCGAGCGAGGAACTCGCCAGAAGTCAAGCCCAACGGATCAGGCAGGGACGCCTGCTCAGCGGAAGTTGGGCGGGTAAGGCTCATGGATTCGAGAATCGTAGGCGAAGCATTCTTACAGGCCGGGCGGCTCACTGTTTCGCAAGTCCACTTGTCAAAAGAACACTTGGCAGGAAGTGGAAACGTTGTTATAGTGGCGTTCGTGCGGCCATTCGGTCGCAGGGAAGGAACCGCACAATGGTCCGGGATCGATCTGCCTCGCCAGGCTTTACGCTCATCGAACTTCTGGTCGTGATCGCCATCATCGCGATCCTGATATCGCTCCTGCTTCCCGGCCTGAGCGGTGCCCGCAATGCCGCGTGGATGACTGTCTGCCAGTCACAGGTTCGTCAGGTCGGTCTGGCCGGCACTCTTTATGCTCAGGACAATCAGGACAGGTATTGGAGCACGCTCGATTGGGCACGCCGAGTGGAGAACGGCCGCCTCGTCCCTGGGCACTTGTACAACTATGTCGATTCCGTCCACGAAGTCACGGGGTGCCCCAAGAGCAAGCGACAGAACCCTTACGGCCGAGTCGGCAACCAGCTCTTTAGTGACGGCTCGAACGCCCTCGACTTCGACTACTGCATGGTTGAAGGCATGCAGGGGGTCAACCTCTCCAGTCAGACTCAGGTCATGTATCTCGATCGTGTGAACAAGTGGTACCACCCTGGCTCTTGGAGTTTTCTGACGGCAGAACAAGCTACGCTGTATTTGTCACCTTTTCGCTCCATCCCCATCTTCATCGAAGAGAGTTCGTGGTGGTACAACGGGCAGATCTTTGACGGCAGATGGGGCAATCTCGACCAGATCACCACGCGCCACGATCGCGGCGGCATGATCGGGTTCCTCGATGGTTCGGTCGAACTCTTCGTCGCCAACCTCAAGCAGGATGAGTCACGCCAGGAAGGCACTGACTGGGTTGCCAACGACGTCTTTGTGTTTTATATGCAACGCTGGCGGCGCGTCTATGCACCGATAACCCGGCCCTTTGGCTGGATCAACCGTCCACAGTGAACCTGCGACCAATCCACGGTCGGCCCGGATCAAGGGACGTACGCTCGATACTATGCTCCCACACCTTGTGGGAGACTTGTGCATGACATGGATCAGGATCGTCGATGCCCTCGCGGGCGCGCCCGGGCTTGAACTCGTCGTCAAGGGGTGGGTGCGGACCCGCCGCGACTCGAAGGCCAATGGCGGGCTCAGTTTCATTCAGGTCAACGATGGATCCTGCTTCGATTCCATCCAGGTTGTCGCGAACAAGGAGGGCGAGTTCGCACTTCCCAATTATGACGACATCACCAAACTGACCACTGGGTGCGCCATCGAAGCGACCGGCCGACTTGTCGAGAGCCAGGGCAAGGGGCAGCGCGTCGAGCTCGTCGCATCGGGTATCACCATCGTTGGATGGGTCGAAGACCCGGATACCTACCCTGTTCCGCAGAAGAGGCACACGTTCGAATATCTGCGCGAGCAAGCCCACCTGCGCGTGCGCACAAACACGTTCAGTGCGATCGCGCGCGTTCGTCACGCTTTGGCCTGTGGCATCCATCGGTTCTTCGACGAGCGAGGGTTCAACTGGATCCACACTCCGATTATCACAGCCAGCGATTGCGAAGGGGCTGGTCAGATGTTCCGCGTTTCGACTCTCGATGCCCTCAAGTGCCCGCGCACCGAATCGGGCGAAGTGGACTTCTCCGAAGACTTCTTCGGCAAGGAAGCGCATCTGACGGTGAGCGGCCAACTCAACGTCGAGACCTATTGCTGTGCGCTCAGTCGCGTCTATACCTTTGGCCCGACCTTCCGGGCTGAGAACTCGAACACGAGTCGTCACCTCGCGGAGTTCTGGATGATTGAGCCCGAGATCGCATTTGCCGACCTCGCTGCAGATGCCGATCTGGCCGAGGAGATGCTCAAGTACCTGCTCGCGGACCTGCTGACGCGCCGGGCGGATGACATGGCGTTCTTCAACGAGTTCATCGAAAAGGGGTTGATCGATCGCCTGAAGCACGTGCTTGAAACGCCCTTCCGCCGCCTGCCCTATACCGAAGCGATCGCTGTGCTCGAACAGGCCCAGGCGAGCGGCAAGGCGAAGTTCGAGTTCCCCGTCAAGTGGGGCCTCGACCTCCAGAGCGAACACGAGCGCTACCTGACCGAGCAGCACTTCAAGCAGCCTGTGATTCTGATGAACTATCCCAAGCAGATCAAGGCCTTTTATATGCGACTCAACGACGCGGGCACCGACGGCGCGCCCGGCGACACCGTGGCCGCGATGGACGTGCTCGTCCCTGGCATCGGCGAGATCATCGGCGGCTCGCAGCGCGAAGAACGGCTCGATGTCCTCGACCGACGCATCGACGAAATGGGCCTCCATAAAGAGGACTACTGGTGGTACCGCGACCTGCGCAAGTACGGCACCGTCCCTCACGCCGGCTTTGGCCTCGGCTTCGAACGCCTCATCCTCTTCTGCACGGGCATGCAGAACATCCGCGATGTCATCCCGTTCCCGCGCGCGCCAAAGCAGGCGGAGTTCTGAGGCCGAGCCGGGGGCGGGCATTGCAATATTGAGACACAAGAGGGGCGGCCCTGCGACGATGAGTGCGGTGGGCTGGTAATGACTCAGCGTCTGCGGTGCGAGAAGGCGAACGAGCCGAAGGCCAGCATGATTGCGGAGGCTGGCGCTGGGATGACGCGGATGGTGGCGGGGGTGATGATGCGGGTGGAACCGGGGTCGGCGTCACCAATCCAATCCAAAGAAGTTTCGTAGTTGACCCACCAGGTCACAAGATCAAACCCCTGGGTTGGAGAGACATTCAGTGTCATTTCGCCTAAAACACCATTTTCAGCAGTTATGTCAACTTCAAAAAGTAGCATTGGGTTGTCTTGATGCACCCAACCAAGCGCCGGGTGGTTCCAGCCAATAACATCGAGAAGCGAGTTGTTGCCCGGTGTGCCATGCGATAATGTCGCCATAACCGGAATTCGGGCCGTCGAAAACATTCCGCTCACCCCGCTTGCCATTATATTCGCGCGAAACCCATTGAACGCGCCATTGCCCTCATTGAGTATGGATCCAGAAGCTTCAGCCCACACGGAGGCCGTGAATGTGCTTCCGGCCTGCACCTCGGCTGGGGCTTCAATCCAAATCTGGAAAACCGCGTCGGCGGAGGCGGGCAACGCCAGCAATGAGATGCTGAGGAGGGCAACGTGTACACAACGGATCTTCATGACGTGCAGTTCCTCTTGAATTGAGGCATGTTCCTTCAGACAAGATACCACACGCTGGCTCAGGAGGCAACCCAATGCCCACTCTGAAAATGCCCATTTTGACCACACTTCTGCTTTCGTCCACATTCGTTGTGGTGGTTACGACGCAAAGACCGGCCAAGGACTGGTCAACGCGCGGGCAGCGGTCGAGCCTGTCATCAAGATGGCCCTTCCCGCGAACTTCAACGGCGACGAGAGCATTGACACGCTCGACCCCATCGACTTTCTCATCGCCTATGGCCAGGGCGATGTGACGGCTGACCTCGACCTCGACGGCCAGCACACCGAGGCGGATCTGACAATCTTTGTGAGCAGTTATATTGCGGACTGAGTGTGCGTGCGTGCGGCGGGTTGACGACGATTCACCCGGACCTTCGGGCGCTCGCGCGCAGGGAAGTTTGATGGCAAGGATGCGCCCGAAGATCCGGCGTCGGGTAAGGGTAAGGGCAGGGGCGCGCCCGAAGAGCCGGTGTCGGGGCAGAGTATCGCGAAGTCAGGTCAGGGTTGTTTCGCCCGTCTGGATGCGCAGCAGTTCGGCGTAGCGGCCGTCGATCGCGAGCAGGTGTTCGTGCGTGCCGATTTCGCGGATGGCACCGTCTTCGAGGACGACGATGCGGTCGGCGTGGCGGATGGTGCTCAGGCGGTGGGCGATGACGAAGCAGGTGCGGGACGCCATGAGCGTTGTCAGGGCGTTCTGAATGAGGCGTTCGGATTCGCTGTCGAGATTGCTGGTGGCTTCGTCGAGGATGAGAATGTGCGGGTCTGCGAGGATGGCGCGTGCGATGGCGATGCGTTGTTTCTGCCCGCCGCTGAGTTTGACGCCACGCTCGCCGATGCGGGCAGCAAAGCCATCGGGCAGGTCGGTGATGAAGGCGTGTGCGTTGGCGATGCGTGCAGCGTGTTCGATTTGGGCCTGGGTGGCCTCGCGGCGTGCGTAGGCGATGTTCTGGGCGACCGAGCCATCGAAGAGAAAGACATCCTGTTCGACGATGCCGAGGAGGCTGCGGTAGTTGCGCGCGTCGAGTTCGCGAAGATCGGCACCATCGAGGCGGATGGTGCCTTTGGTCGGGTCGTAAAAGCGTGCGACAAGGTTGCAGAGGGTGGTCTTGCCGGCGCCGCTGGGCCCGACGAGGGCGATGGTTTCGCCGGGCTGGACATCAAGGTTGATGTCGCGCAGGACCCAGCGCGGGTCGCGGCTGCGTTCGGGATAGGCGAACCAGACGTTCTGGAATGTGATGCGTCCCTGGACATGGGCAGGGTTGATTGGTGTCGGCGAGGCTGGGGCGACGGAGGCGAACTCGCGTTCTTCGGCGAGCAGGTCGAGGGCGCGGTCGAATCCGGCGAGATTGTTCTGAATGCCGGTGGCGCTTGCGACAAGGGCCTCGAGCGGGCCCAGGAGCATGAGCAGGTACGCGCTGAACATCATGACGTCGCCGATTGTCATGGTGTCGGCGGGGTTGACGACGCGCGATCCGCCATAGAGCAGGACAGCGACCGAGGCGATCGGGATAATGAACTGCCATGCGACTTCGAGCAGGCGTGCCCACCACCACGTGAAGAGTTCCTGCCTGGCCATGAAGTGGTTGCTGCGGACGAAGCGGGATGATTCGGCGTTGGTGCGATTGAAGCCTCGGACGACGCGAATCCCACCGAAGGCCTCGGTGGTCTGGGCGTCGATGCCTTGCCGGGCGGCGCGAATGTCGTGGTAGAGCGGGCGGATGCGGGCGATCCAGGTCTTGTGCGTTGCCCAGATGACGGGTATGAGCACGAGCGAGCCGATGAGCATGCGCCAATCGACAATGGCGAGGATGGCGAGCGTGCCAACGAGTTGGGTGAGGGCTCTCCAGGGGTTGTAGAGCATGCTGAAGAGGAGCTCGGCCGCCCCGCCCGCGTCTTCGCGCAGGAGGCTAGCGACTCCGCCACTTTTGAGCTCGTGAATGCGGTGCATGGGGAGATGCACAGCGTGGTCGAAGACGCGACGGCGAAGGAGAACCTGGAGTCGCTTGGAAAGTCGCGTCATCTGCCATCGGCCCCAGAGACCGATGACGACCATGAACAGAGTGTTGATGAGTAATGCGCCTGAGAGGAGCCAGAGAAGAGAGCGTCGTGCTTCAGGGCTGGTGTCGCGATACGGGATAAAGTCTGGAAGTCCGGTCGGGCCGGGGTTGTCGGTCAGGATGTAGTCGATGACGACCTTGGTCGAAGCGGGCATGAGCAGCGCAAGGCCCGTTGAGAGGCTCAGCGTGGCCAGGGCGGCAGCGATCAGGAGGCGATGGCCTCGGGCGAGCGCGAAAAACGCGGAGAAGAGTGCGATGAACGAGCGCTTGCGGGCGGCGGGCTTTGGTTGACTTGTCGGCCCGATATCCGAGACCTTGTCACGTTCGTGGGCGACCTTGCGGCGGGCGCGATAGTCGTGAAATCGGGTCTTGCTGCTGCGTGGGAACATGAGGCATCGTAGAAGCATGCTTCAACTGTTATTGAAACGTGGATCAGGCTGGGCAAGTGAGTTGTGCCGGGGGGCCAAATGCCGTATGGTGGTGCGGTTGTTGTGTGCCTTCCTTAATGGGGTCTGGAGACATCATGAACCGACTCGCGCTGCACTGGAGGATACTGATCGGGCTGGTGCTCGGGATCATCGTTGGGGTGGCTGTCAACGCCTGGTGGACAGACGCGACGTGGGCGGCTCTCGGAGTCAGTGATGCCAAGGCGTTTCTCTCGGAGTCGGGGAACGTTCGTGAGGTCGCTTCGGCAGAAGGCGGGGCGAATGAGCAGGCAAACATGTGGGCAAGTGCCGCTCGGCTCGTGCGCGAAGCGACAGTGTTCGTCGGGCGTCTGTTCATGCGCATGCTCATGTTCATTGCAGTGCCGATTGTGTTGTTCAGTTTGATTGCGGGCGTCGCGAGCCTGAATGACACTGCCAAACTTGGGCGCATCGGCGGCAAAACGATCGGGCTGTATTTGGTGACCACTGCGGTTGCGATTACGTTGGGCCTGGTGCTGGCCAATGTCGTGGGACCGGGAAAGGGATTTCCGCCCGAACTGCGTGAGTCTCTCCGTGAGCAGCAGGCCGATTCGGCGAGCGAGCGCATCGCGCGCGCCGAGGCGAGGCCTACGGTGTGGAACACGGTGCTCGATATCGTGCCCGAGAACCCGTTTTCGGCCATTGCCAATACGAAGATGCTTCAGGTGGTGTTGGCGGCGCTGCTGGTCGGGATCGGCCTGACAATGCTGCCGAGAGAGAAGTCAGAGCCGGTTGTTCGTTTCTTCGATACGATGACTGAAGTCGTCATCAAGATTGTTCACCTGATCCTGATTTTGGCTCCGTATGCGGTCTTCGCGTTGATTGTGGTTGTGCTGGCGGATCTTGGCGCGACGGTGCTCGCAAATCTGTTCTGGTATGTCCTGACGGTGATTGCGGGTCTGTTGCTGATGATCTTTGTGGTCTACCCGACCGTGCTGCGGGTGTTGACGAAGGTTGGGTACCGACGGTTCTTTCGAGCGATCAGTCCGGCCCAATTGCTCGCTTTTTCGAGTTCAAGTTCAGCCGCGACGCTGCCTGTAACGATGGAGTGCTGTGAGGAAAGACTTGGTGTGCATGACGAAGTCAACTCGTTTGTCGTGCCGATCGGCGCGACTATCAATATGGACGGCACAGCACTGTATCAGGGCGTAGCGGCGGTCTTCATCGCCCAGATGTACAGCATGAACCTCGGGATTGGCGAGCAACTGACAATTGTGTTGACCGCGACGCTCGCGAGCATCGGCACGGCGGCGGTGCCGGGCGTCGGCATTGTCATGCTTGTGATCGTACTTCAGAGCGTGAACATTCCGCTCGAGGGCATTGCGGTCATTCTTGGCGTCGACCGCCTGCTCGACATGTGCCGCACGAGTTGTAACGTGACCGGCGACTGCATGGTGTGCGCGGTCGTGGCCACCAGCGAGAACGCGATCGACGAAGAGGAGACGGTGCTTCGGCGACTGGAAACCAAAGCAAATGCGACTCCGTGACCTGTTGGGGTGGAACGACGTCAACTCGCATCGGGCTGCCCGCTTCGATATGCTGTTGTCATGCGAACTCTGATTGCGTGCGTAATTGCGGTTGGGCTTCTGGCGGGTCTTGCGCGGGCTGGAGAGCCTGCGATTGTCGGCATCGAACGGGTGTCGCAGGTCATGGTCGAATCGGTGCTCGCGGGAGACACCCACGGATACCTTGAAGTGGTTTCGCGTACCGACCCGATCTTCTGGACGGAGCAGCGGAACTGGGCAGCCGACCTGCGCGAACACACTCCCGCACACTTCGAGATCGTGCTCGAACGGGACAAGGTGGTGGAGCAGCGCGACGGTTCGGTGACGGTGCCGATGGAGATGCGATGGACATTGCGCCCGCAGGGCCGGCACCGCAGTGTGTCATTTCTCGCGCGGTTCGTGCGGAGCGAGAACCATTGGCAGTACGCGGGCGAGCACTGGACGCGCGTAGAAGCGGCGGGCGCCGAGGTGCTGGTGGACCCGGAACTGGCAACGACCGGGCTCCACATTGCGCACGCGATGCCGCGTGTGCGGGCTGTGATTGACGCGCTGATGGACGCCAGCATTGAGGGCCAACCACAGGTCAAACTGTATCGAACCATGGCCCACCTTCAGCACTCGATCTATCTGAGCTATGTTGAGCCGCTAGGCGGGTGGAATGAACCGGGCGAGGCCATCAAACTTGTACACAGTCAGCAGCAGACAGGGCGGGCGCTGCGCACGCTTTTAGCGCACGAGTACGGACATTATGTAACCTTTGCGATGGGTGAACACGCTACGGATATGCCTTGGTGGGTGCTGGAAGGTGTCGCGGAGTGGTGTGCAGCAGCATTCGATCGCTCGGCCGCGACGATGGATCGGCGCGTGCGGCGATGGGCAGCCGGTGACAATCTGCGCCAGTGGCACCAACTCGCGGATTTTCGCGGCGAAGCAATGGGCCACATGTCGCATGTGTATTCGCAAGGTCATCACATGGTGCAGTTTATCGTCGATCGATCCGGGCGTGAGACGATGTTGGCGTGGCTCCGAGCCATGGCTATAGGATCAGACCTAGATGACGCCACACTCATGGTGCTTGGTTTGTCATTCGAAGAACTTGACGCGGCGTGGCGCGCGCAGTTCGCACCCGAGCCTGCCCTTGCAGAATAAGTCCGGTTTTTCAAGTCGATTCGTCGCAGTCTCTCAGGATCGACGGATGGCTTCGATGGGGCGGAAGGTCTCGCCGAGGACAGTCTTGCTGTCGGCCTTCATCCATTGTTCGAGAATGCCCGCATACACCGCGCGGAAGTCGATGCGGAACTTCAGATCACCTTGATCGAGGTCATTGAGCGCGGGGTGGCTGCCGAGCACGCCGGCGTTGACCATCGGCCCGAAAAGAAACATCGGAGCGGCGGTGCCGTGGTCGGTCCCGCCCGAAGCATTTTGCGCGACACGACGCCCGAACTCCGAGAAGCTCATCGTCAGCACCCGCGACGCGTTGTCCTGAGCCTCAAGATCTCTGTAGAAGGCATCGACAGCCTGCGAAAATTGGGTCAAGAGTTGTGCGTGCCGCCCGTTGGCGCCGCCTTGGCCCGAGTGTGTGTCGAATCCGCCGTGGTTGACGTAATAGACACGTGTCTTGATGCCGGCCCTGATCATTTTCGCGACCATCTGAAGTTGCTGAGAGAGTTGCGAGTTGGGGTATTGCACGAGCGGGCGCGCTGCGACAGCGCGGCGAATGCTCTCCGACGCAATCTGGGCATCCATCGAAGTGCGCATCAGGAACGCGGCGGTCGAGTGCTCATCGACGCCTTCGGGCACTTGACGACGAGTGATTTCGGCATACGGATCGACCAGAGACTTATGAATGTCCTGCCCCGTCCAGCGAAACAGGTCCGCAGTTTCAAAGGCAACCGGCTTGGTGCTTCGGCCCATCAGTGCGAGCGGCGCATCACGCCCGATAGAAACCGGAGGCTCGACCGCTGTCATGCGAGGCGAGGCTTCGCGCGTGCCGCTTTCGCCTTTGCCAAACCCGCAGCACTCCGAGTCAACATAGCGCCCCAGCCAACCATCGCCCGTGCCCGATGTGTCTGCGGTATGCCAGATATCCATGCTCTTGAAATGTGAGCGATTTGGGTTTGGATACCCGACGCCCTGCACGACGGAGCAAAGGCCGCGGTCATAGAGGCTACTGATCGGCGAGAGTGCCTGATGGAGCGATACACCATCAACACCCTTACCGCTGAGCAAATTGACCTGATTGCGCTGCAGGGCAATGCCGGGGCGCGAGCGGTAGTAGAGGTCGTCCAGATGCGGGATGACAGTGTTGAGCCCGTCGTTCCCACCGGAAAGTTGAATCACGACAAGGACGCGATCCTCGGGGGTGCCCGGAATGGATGTCATGCCCAAGGCAGCGCGCGGCATGGCGTATGCCGACGCCTGGATGAAGTGGGGTACCGTGACCGCCGCCGAGGCCAGCGCCAGCGAGTTGTTGAGAAACTCGCGGCGTGTGTACGCACGAGCGCGGTCGGGGTTGTTGTGCAGGTTCATGTGAGCATTCCTCGTGGGCGAGCCGGTTAGCAGATCTGATACTCGGGCATTGCGGTAATGATGAGCAGAACGGCAGTGATCATGTCACGATTGACGTTCCCGCCATTGGCGTTGATGAACGATGTCAGGGATTCGCGAGCGCTGGCGGGCGATGAGCCAAGCGTCAGCCGCAGCAGAAAGTCAACGACGCGCTCCGGGTCGCGGGCTGCTGCGGGGTCGTTCTCGTGAAGCCAGTCGATGAGTTTCTCTGATTCGTAAATCTGCTGGTTGGCCAGCGCGTCATATCCGACCGGCTTCTTGCCCGTCAGCAGAAAAGCGAGGATGTTCTGCCGCACAAAGAATGTGGAAGTGTTGATCCAGCTTCGCCCGCCGTCCCAGCCCTTGACGCTCGGCGGGAACATGATGTTCTGTCCCATGAGATCCAGCGCCTCGACAAGAATGGTCAAGTCGCGCACAGGCGTGTGCAGCGAACGCACCGCACCGACAACGAGTTCGACCGGGCTCTTGATCTGCTGGTTCATGATCGACGGGTTGTAGAAGTGCTCACTCAGGAACAGGCGTGCAAGGGTTGGGCGAATGGCGTATCGGCCGCTGAGCATGGTGCTGGCCATCTGCTCGATGACCGTGCGGTGCTGTCGCGGAATGGAGTTCCAATCAAGCGGAACATCGGACACGAAGAAGCGATAGAGTTTTGTGCAAATGAAGCGCGAGCAGGCGCGGGACTCAAGGATCGCGGTGACGAAGCCGTCGCCATCGAGCGCGCCGCGCTTGCCCAGGATGTTCTTGCTGCCGTTATCGTGGTTGGCTTCGAGGAAGAGAAACTCGTCGTCGTTGAATGTGTAGCCGGTCAGGGCGCGGGCACCTTCCTTGATGTCACGTTCGGTGTAGTTGCCGACCCCGAGGCTGAACAGCTCCATCAGTTCACGCGCGAGATTCTCGTTTGGATTGCCTCGACGCGAGTTGTTGTTGTCAAGGTACGCGAGCATCGCGGGGTCGCGGATGATGCGAAAGAGCAGATCGCCAAAGTTGCCCGCAGCGTGCGAGCGGAACAACTGGTTCTGCATGTACATGTGATAGCTGTTTTCGATCGTGCGGTAACTGGTCGCGAAGTGACCGTGCCAGAAAAGTGTGAGTTTTTCTTCGAGCGGGCGGGGCGACTCGATCATGCGCGTCAGCCACCACTGTTGGATTTGCCGGATCTGTCTGCGGTCCTCGCGCTCGGCCTGCTGCTCGCGCACGCGGAAGCGAGCGACGACATCTTCATTCTGGTTCGCACGCGCCAGTCGCAGTTCGCGCTGCTCCTCGGGCGAAAGCGGTCGCATGATGTCGGGGTCGAACAGGTCAGATTCCGGAGTTTCGTACGCGACGGCGTCGAAATCGACGATGTGGGAAACCGCCCGCTCCGGGCCCCACGACGCGAGGGTGTTGATCTGCTCCGGTGTGCCTCCGAATCCGGCCCGCCACAACAGGTGCCGTGCCTGCTCATACCCGAATCGCTCTTTCGGGATCGGGCGCAGACTGCCGAGAGTGCGTTCATTCTGTGGCTGTAGGACACTCATGCTGGCAACCCCCGGCGCTGAACACCACCACGATACCAGAAGGTCCATTGGCGGGACAGCAGTTTCTCTTTCGGCCAAACGCCTGATCAGGGTGCAGATTGCCTAGTTGAGTGTCATTGTGGCCTGAATCGAAGGCGCGAAGCGACCGCGATGGTCACCGCCAACGCGAGCAAGGCGGCTCCGGTCGCCTGATGTGCAGTCGCAAAAAACGCTTCCATCATCGGCAATGGGCCAGCGTGTTCGAGTTCGTGAGCCAGTGGAATCGGCCTCTGCGTTCCCACGACCGTGACCAGTGCCACCGCGACGACCCCGAGAATGACTTGTAGCGAGACAAGATGAATCATGCCTTTGCCGCAGCGTCGCGCTCTTTGCCCGAGGTCCGAATAACTCTCGCTGGCGCTCAGTTGCGAACCGACCACGATCGCCAGCGCCGCGACGAAGACAGCAAACAGGACATGTCCGCCGAGGAATGCGTGGCTGGCGGTATGCCGGTAGCCCGCGCCGAGGAGGAGTTGGAGGATCAGGGCAGCGACAACCCAGGGGCCGAGAGTCGAAGCCGACCGAATCGATCGGTGTGTTTGCTCCGGAGGCAGGGCCTGTGTGGGGCGGTCTTGGATGTTCAACAGCGTTGCCAGGGCTGCTGCCGCACCGAAGACGAGTTGGGCAAGCACTCCGTGCGCCATTGCCAGAGGCGTGCTGATCTCGCTGACGCGCAAGGCCCCAAACAACCCTTGCCCCACGACCAGCACCACGAGGAGCCCAGCTACCATGGCCGCCTTTTCCCGCACGATGCCCGTGATCAGCAGCGAGAACGCGAGGGTCACAATCGAGCCCATGACAAGAATCGCGGGGGTTTGGTCGAGGGTTTCGGCATGTCGGGCAGCGAAGGCAAGCAGGAGCCCCCCGATCATGGCTATGCAAAGCCCAAGCCACCTCCACGCGCGCGATCGCCCGATCACCCACGCAGCCAGCACGAGAGTGGTCAGCCCGACCAGGGTGCCGAAGAGGCGGTGCGTGTGTTCAAAGTAGATTCGAGGTTCAGCCATCAGACTTAACGGAAAAAGGAACGACACCGAGCCATAGGTTGTGACAGAGTCCGGGACCGCCATGCCGCTGTCGGTACTGGTGACGATTCCGCCGACAACAAGCAGAGGCAGGAACGAGACTGCGGCGACAATTGAAAAGCTCGCGAGCCACGATTCGTGCCTCGGGTGTGTGCGCGCCAGAACAGAGCCGAAAAACCCTCCCAAGGCTCCTACACCGGCACTGAACGCAAAAAAACCTAGGACAATGACTGGGGCGTCGGGGCGGAGTTGGTTGTTCAAGCCTTCGAGATCGGCTGTTGTGGCTGGTTGCTCGACGACTTTCGACCCAAGCAGGAGTAGGTTTATGGCGGCACTGATTAGCCCGGCGACAAGACCGACGACCCAGCCCTCGCGGTGCCCGGGTCTGTGTGCTCGCGCGCCGCCGAAGGCGGTCACCATCAACAGCGCGAGTCCGAGCATGAGAGCCGAGGCTTTGGAACCAGCCGTGAACCCGGGCAGATGCAGGACATACCACCCGCACCACATCGCAACCGATGCAGCAAATCCGACGGCAAGGGCTGGGGGGAGGAGGCGGGGATTTTCCCGTGTGTTCATGGTGTGCTCCGCGGATCATATTGAGACACGGTCTCATTTACGGTTGTACAGTGCGCGCGGTGGATCAGGATAGGCAGAATCGCTAGAAATTTCGGCCTGACAGCAATGCCGGACGGAGATGGTCCTGCTAATCTGTTGGGCTGTCTGGGGGCCCGTGCGCTCCCATGTTTCGACTTGGGCAGCACATCCGGGGTGAGCGGGTGTGCATCGAGATTGAGAAGGGGTACGGTCAGTGTCCGCACTTTTTCCGCGATGGATGAACACGCTTCCGACGATTCTCGGCATGCTCGGTGTCGGTGGAGCCGTGGCGACTGTCGGGGGCGTGACGTATTACGCGACGCCTTCGTTTTGGGAAGTGGGCTACATGCCGACGCAGCCGGGCAGCGGGTTCAACCACCAGTTGCACGCCGGCAAGCTCGGGATAGATTGCCTGTATTGCCACACCCATGTCGAATCGTCAAGCCACTCCAATGTCCCTCCGGTGGCGACCTGCTATGGATGCCACGCCGAGAACCGCATGCGCCTTCCCGGTGGCGACGAGGCCGACAAGAAGGTTTCGTTCATACGCGAGGCGTACGCGGAGAACAAGCCGATTCCGTGGCGTGAGATTCACATTCTGCCCGACTATGTGCAGTTCCCGCACTTGGTGCATATCGAGGCGGGAGTGAGTTGTTTTTCGTGTCACGGGCAGATTACCGCGATGCCGGTCGTCGCGCAGCAGCACAGCCTTGCGATGGGTTGGTGTCTGGATTGTCACCGGAATCCTGAGGTCCACATT
>JAANMU010000048.1_pt1 | contig 133999 bp, 114 predicted proteins | sample 7279701 | NCBI WGS metagenome assembly JAANMU01 (sample SAMN14094539, study PRJNA606508) | bioreactor metagenome | isolation source: A lab-scale SPAN reactor treating ammonium-rich wastewater day 57 | place: Ireland: Galway | collected 2017-03-13
ATCGTTCAACGCCCGCGTCTACTAAAGACAGGTTCCTTGCTTCAGGCTGGCGTTGGTGCGCCACGCCTGTCGCTTCGCGCCATGCCTGGCGCACACAAAGAGAAAAGTCGCCAGGCTCGCGCCCGCCGACTTTCCAGGCCAGTAAGAAAATTTGTCAGTGCCGGTCTTCCGGCTTGTGGGTGCGGGCCTCGATGGCCTCCTCGATCTGGCGTCTCTTCTCGGCACGCAGTGCCATGCGGCGCTCATACTCGGCATCGAACTGTCCCTTGACGATCTCGCGGAAAATCTTCCGATTGACGCCCTGGTCCTTGAGGAACTGCTCTTCGGTGATCTCGCCCTTGGCGAAGGCTTTGACGCCCGGATCCTGCCAGCAGTGCGGCTCCTTGCCGGTCACATTGAAGATGAGATTTTCCCACTTGCGGAAGAAGTGGGTCTTGCTCAAAAGCGGGTTCCACATGCCGTTCACGATGCAGTAGTTATCGGCCCAGGGCATCTTGTGGTGGATGGCGTGGCTCTCGCGCGGCTGCGTGATGTGAAGCTTCTGGAGGACCTTGGCGATGGTCGGAGGGTTCTTCTCGTGCGTCCAGCGATGCGAGCCCTGAGCGATGAAGCTCCCGCCGGTCATGCCCAGCGTGAAGGCCTGCACCGCCCAGTGCGGGCTGGTGGCGGCCACGGCCGCCATCGGGACCCACATGTACTTGCCAGCCGCCGACATATTGGTCCAGATGGTCTCGTTCTCAAGATCGTGAATCTTGTGGTGGTGCACCTGGAACTCGTAGGCCATGTCGCCGATGATTGGAGTTTTGTAAGTGGGATAGTTGTCGATGTAATGATGGAAGATGCCGCTTCCCAGGTCGGCGGCCACGTGCCCGGCGGCGGCGGCCACGAGCGAGCCGACCACCACTCCCGCCGCGCCGGGGATGCTGCCGGTAGCGGCTGCCTGCATGCCGATGTTGGCGGCCAACCAGAGCCCCGAGCCGATTACGGCGCCGCAAGCGAGCTTGTTGGGCAACGGTGTGGTCTTCGACTTCACGTCTTCGGGGACGATCTCCTCAGGGGCAGGGGTGTAGATCTCCAGGTTGGAGTGGTCTACCCCCCCCCCGGGGGTTTCGGCGGCTTTGCCGGCCGGTGCGCCATTGGCGCTCTTCACCGAAGTCCAGTTATTGAGGGTCGCCTGTGCTAACTGCATTGCTGTGTGCCTCACCTTAGAGAATTGACCAGAGTAAACACCCTGGGGCTGAAAGACTCCTGAAAAGCGCCACAACAGGGTTTTCAGGTTACTTTGAGGTCCGAACAGCATGGTAATAAGGAATTTACCCAGAGGGGATCTTCTGTCATGCAGCTCCAGGTCGCCACGATCGCCTTTCATAACCGAGCCCAGCGAGCCAACTCGGAGCCCACACCGCCCGCAGAGGGGGAAGCCCAGCCGGCCGCGGCGCAGCCCGAGGCAGAGCCGGCCCCCGCCAAAAAGAAGTTCGGCCACGATGTGGTCGATTACACCGGCCCCGAGGATGGGCGCTCGGCTCCCAAGTATGGAGCCATCCTCCGACCCCTCTCCAAAGCCCTCGTAGCCCTCAAGTATCGCGTCGAGATCGAGGGGGAGGAGAATCTTCCCGCCAAGGGCGACGGCGGGCACATCTTCGCTCCCACCCATCCAAGCGTGTTCGACCCGGCGGTGGTCTACTCCGTGCTCGATCGCGACGTGCGCTCTATGGCCAACCAGCAAATCTTCCGCGGCATCGGTGGCAAGGTGCTCACCTGGGGAGGCGCCTTCCCCGTCAACCGCGAGGGTGCAGCCCCCGCCACCATGCGCCACACCAAGGAGATCCTCGAATCGGGAAAGGACCTGGTGATCTTCCCCGAAGGCACGATCCCCCAGGAAGAGTGGGATCACGGCACCGTCGCTCCCATCAAGAAAGGGGTGGCCGCGGCCGCCCTTTCGGGGGGAGCCAAGACGATCGTGCCCATCGCCCTGCACTATGCCCCCGACGAAAAACCCCGCTATGGGGAGCTGGCCGTGGGCATCCTGGCCGCCACCGCATTGACCGCGGCCACGGTCTATGCCGGCGCCAACGGAGGGCTGACCGCCCGAGTGGCCACCGGGGCCCTCAGCGGGGCACTCTTCGGGGCCAAGGTCTGGGGAGGCTTGAAGAAGCACAACACTCCCGTTCGGGTTCCCTACAACCAGGCCCCCCGCTTCGGAGCCATGCTCAAAGGCGGCGCCCTGGGAGCGCTCACGGGCAGCATTCTGGGGGGCCTGGCCTGCGCTCTGGCACCGGATACGATGGCTCTGGTGGTGGGCGGCCTGGGAGCGGCCGGCACCATGGGGCTGAACGACGCCTGGCGCAACCGCTACGTAGCCAAGGTTCTGGTGGGCAAGCCGATCGAGACGGACGCTTACCGCCAGACCGGGACCCGGCCCCGAGAGGCCATCAACAGCCTGACGGAGGACCTGCACCGGGCTCTGGGCAAAGGCAAGGAGCAGCTCACCGGCACCCCCTACGACGAGAGCGCCCACAAGTTCGCCGGCAAGATTGTCGAGACGCTCAAGGGCCAGGAGCTCTGAGGCAGAGCAACAGGGCCAGGGCCAACCGATACAGGGCAAAGGGCAGCAGCCCCCAGCGGGGCAAGATGGCCAGGCACAGACGGATGGCCAGAAATCCACTGCTGGCCGCGGCCATAACGCCCACCAGCAGAATCAGCGGATCCCCTCCCTCCCAGCGCAGCAGCTTGTAGAGCGTGGCCCCCAGAATCACCGGGAAGCCAAGCAGAAAGCTGAAGCGGGCAGCCTCTGTCCTGGTGAGCCCCAGTATCCGGCCCGCCGCCATAGTCGTGCCTGAGCGCGAAGCTCCGGGAAAGAGCGCCAGCACCTGGCTCACTCCCACCACCAGCGCTTGACGCCAGCTCAACTCGCGCATGTCGAGTCGGCCCGGGGAACGGTCAGCCAGGGCCATGACAAGGCCCACCAGCGCCAGCCAGAAGGCCACCGACAGCGCTCCCTGAAAGTGCGACTCCAGGAAATGCTCGAGCAGAAAGCCGGCGCTCGCCACCGGCAGGCTGGCCAGAGCCAACCGGCCCAGCAGGCGCCGAGCAGCGGGGTCCGGCTCGCGACCAGGTCTCAGGCATGCGAGCAACCGGCTGAAGTCGGCCCGAAAGTAGGCCATCAGGGCCACCAGCGTCCCTCCGTGCAGGGCGACATCAAAGCCCTTTCCAAGGTAGGGCCAGCCGGCCATCTCAGGAATAAGCCGCAGATGAGCCGAAGATGAGACCGGCAGAAACTCGGTCAGACCCTGGACCAGCCCCAGCAGGGCAGCCTGCTGGAGCGGAGTCAACGGTTGGCGGTCGTCTTGTTCATGTAACGAGCGGCATACTGACGCAGGCCATGGGCGAGCCCCTCGGCGATACGCTGGCGATACTCGGGGGTGTTGAGCAGCTTGCCCTCGGCCATGTTGGATAGGAAAGCGGTCTCGATCAACACTGCCGGCATGCGGCTGTGAGAGAGCACGTAGAAGCGATTCTTCTGAATGCCGCGATTGGCCCGACCGGTGGCCGACAGCAGATTGCCGTGAAGTTCCTGGGCCAACAGATAGTCGCTGGATTTGTAGTAGTGCACCGAGGTGCCGTTGGCAGCGGCCCCGGCGGCGCTGTTACAGTGAACGCTGACGAACAGGTCTGCGCCGTAATCCTGAGCCACCTTGACCCGGGCCCCCAGTTCCTGACTTGCGCTGGAGCCCGCCCAGGAGACATCCACGTCCTCCGTGCGCGTCATCACCACGTTCCAGCCCTCGCGCTTGAGGACTTCGGCCAGGCGAAAGCAGATGTCCAATGTGATATCGGCCTCACACACGCCCAGGGCCCGATTGATAGCCCCTGGATCGGATCCCCCGTGGCCCGCATCGATGCAGATCACCCCGCCGATCTTGGGAAAGCTGGTCGCCCCATAGCCCTGGTTGGAAGTGTAGTCGAGAGGAGCCTGGTCGAGCACTTCGATCACCAGGCTATTGGGGGTATCGCCCGGGGTCAGGCGGGTCTGGGCTGGCTTGGAGAGCTCCATCACCACCCGCACGACTGCCGCGGGCTCGGCCGAAAACTGGGACACGCGGACATTCTGGAGGAAGGCTCCCTGGGAAGCAAAATCCTGCTTGGGGCCTACCAGCGCCGCTTTGGGGATATCAAGCACAAAGCGGTTGTCCGGTTCCTTATAGCGTCGCCACTCATACTGGATGGGCCCGGAGGCGCTCAAGACCAGGCGGTGGCCCCCGACCATGGGCTCGAACACCACCGAGGTGATCTTCTCTCCGGGAAAGGCCTGGGCGGGGGCAGCCGGACGCTCGGCCGGTAGACTGAGACTGAAGGCCAGTTGCCCGGCAGCGCTCGAGGCCGGCCTGAGGCTGACCCCAGGAGCGGTGGGCACGACGATCCGGCTGACGGCTGGCCCGAGCTCGAACTGTCCCAGGCGAATGTTACCCAGCTGGGGGTGTTCGAGCTTGTTCGAACCCGTATCCAGCACCGCCCCGGGAATGTCGATCACGTATCGATCGGGCTCACGCAGACTGAATGTTTTATAGCGCACTGGCAGGGTGGAGTCGATCACCAGACGCTGCCCTTCGACCCTGACCGAGCGGATCAACGGCTCGAGCCAGGCATTCTTGTCCTTCACGGTCAGCCGGGCACCGAGCACGTCCTCCAGGATGGAGAGCGGTACGTGGGGCTGGCCTTCAATCTCTTGCGCCACGATCTCGAGCTGGCGACCGGTGGGCTCATCCGGGAAGCGCTGTTGACCTAGCTCGAGGCGCTGGGTCTGGTTGCCTTTGCGGCCCACCAGAGCTTTGCCGTCCCAGCTGAGCGTGACCCCGAACGTGCGCGCCAGAACGGCCAGCTCGGGTGCACTGGCCCGAACCATGAATTCGTCCGGCAGACTGGTGGCCAGCGTTCCCAAGGTCAGACTCCCGCCCGGGTAATTGACCCTGAGCTGCGTGGCAGCCTTGATCGTGACTTCGTGGGCCTCCGGGCCATCCTGAGCCAGGGCGACCAGGGGCGACCCGAGAGCGAAAAGGGCCAGCAAGGCAATCAGCCGCAGTTTTCTCATGTGCGCTCCTTCCGCAAATCAGACAGGTCAGGTCGAGCCAGGTTTCTTGTCAGCGCTGGCTTTTGATCGGTTGGGTGGGCGGCGAGGCCGCGGGACGTTCGTGGACCAGGGTCCAGACAAATGAGCCCAGCATCAGGATTCCCCCCAGGAGCAGCAACCAGCCCCAGGGGAGCGGGCGGGCTTGAGAACGCTTGACCCGACTCGAGCGGGGCCGGGGAGCAGATGTAGCCCGGGTCTTCTTCTCCAGACCCTCCACGCTGCGTCGCATCCGGCGAACCGGTTCAGCCGAGCTATGCTCACGAACCGCTCGACCCATACGATAGGAAGTGCCGCTCAGACAATCTCGTCAAGCTCGGGTAGGGCAGAGACGACATCCCTCCTCCTTTCGGGTCAATGTGTCTGAGAAATTTCTTCTCGACTTGAAGAAAATCCTTCGAGCAGGGAGAACGGCTGGAGTCGAGGCGGTACAAAGAGGCAAAGCATGCTTGGACCCGAATCATGCGACGCGTGTTGATCGATACCCACATCCACCTGGATGCTAAGGCTTATGCTGACGACTGGCCGGCGGTGCTCGATCGGGCCGTCGAGGCCGGTGTAGCCCATGTGGTGACCCCGGCCACGACCCTGGAATCGGCCCGCCGACTGCTGAAAATGGCCTCCGAGGATGACCGCGTTCGGCCCGCAGTGGGAGTTCATCCGCACGAGGCGGGCTCGTGGTGTGCAGAGCAGCTCGCCGAGCTCTCCGAGTTGGTGGAACGTGCCGTGGCCGTGGGCGAAATCGGGCTCGACTTCCACTACGACTTCGCCGCGCCCGAGCAACAGCTATGCTGTCTGCGGGCTCAGCTTGATGTGGCCCGGGAACACTCGCTACCGGTCATCTTGCACTGTCGTGAAGCCGAAGAATCCCTTTACGAGGAATTGCGCCGGGCCCGCCTTCCTGCTGGAGGCGTGGTTCATTGCTTCACAGGAGGCTGGGAATGGGCCGAACGCTTCCTCGAGTTGGGCTACTTCCTGGGGATCACGGGTATGGTCACCTTTCCCAAACTGGCCGACATCCACGAGGTTGCCCGCCGTATCCCGCTCGAGCGCCTCTTGCTGGAGACCGACGGGCCTTATCTGGCTCCCATTCCGTTCCGAGGCAAGCGCAATGAGCCTGGCTACGTTCCCCTGATCGCGAGCAGGGTGGCCGAGTTGCGCGGTGTTGACTCTGAGCAAGTGGCCCGGGCGACCAGCGCCTCGGCAAACAGACTTTTCGCCCGCCAGTGAGCGGCCACTTCCTGCTCGGTCTGGGAGGGCTGGGCTCGCGGCTGGTCGGCCAGTCCTGCGATCTGCTCGCGGGTCGATCAGGTGGCGGTCGATTCATCGCGGGCCTCATCGATTCCGACAAGGCTTCCCTCAGTAGTCTTTCAGACAAGCCCTGTCAGACCTACCTGATGGGAGCTCAGGCAGCCGAGAAGCTGCTGTTGAATCCGGGCGAATGGGAGCGACTCGTTCCCCCTGGCGTTCAGCCCGAATTGAGGCGCTCTGGCTGCGGCGCCATCCGAATGCTGGGGCGCCTGGCCTATCTGACCCACTATCGCTCGCTGCGCGAGTGGCTTGCGCCTCTGTTGCTCGATCTCGGGAAGGCCGGCTCGATCCGGGTCACCCTGGTCAGCTCCCTGGCCGGAGGGACCGCCAGCGTGCTGCTTTGCGAGCTTCCCTTCCTGCTCCGCCATTTGAGCCAGGAGCTTCTTCCCAACATCCCTGTGACCGTCGAGGCACTGATCCTCAGCTCCGCCCGACCTGCCCGCCACGAGCGGGGGGCATCCAATCCCTATGCTGCCCTGATCGAGCTCAATCACTGGCAGGCTTCGGACACGGTCTATCGGCTGCAGATTCCAGGCGAAGCGGAGTGGGAGTGGTCGAGCCCACCCTTCGAGCATGTCATTCTCTTCAGCTGTCGAGACCTGGAGGAACCGAGCGAGCGTGAGGCTTTGGGCTTACAGGTAACGGCCTGCCTGGGTCTCCCTTTGTGGCCGCCCTACGCGGCCCTGGCCGAGGAGGTTGGGCGGCGGCAGGCGGCCTTCTGGGGTCAGGCAGACAAGCGAGGGAATCCGGTTGCATGCTTCAGCCTGGGAACCTCCTCGGTCTCTCTGCCCTTCGATGAGATTCGTACGGCCCTGGCGTCCCGCATCCTGGCCGGGCTGGTGGAACGATGGCAACACGCCATCACGCGCCAATCGGACGGGACCGAGCCCCCCCGGGCCGCCCTCGACTTCCTCCACCGGGAGGCGCTGGCACGCCACGTCTTCGTAGAAGAGCTTGTTCGGGCGTCGGGCGGACCCGGGACCTTCCGCCAGAACCGCGAGCTCGCTGCCCTGCGCGAGGAGTTAGAGCGCAAACCCTCCCAGGGACCGGCCCTGGTGGCCCGCCTGCGATCCCTCGAGGGTCTGTTCCTGGCAACTCTGGGCGAGACCCAGCCCGACGGCCTATTTGGCAGGGTTTCCGAGCGAGGGGCCGAGCTGGTCACCCGTGGCACCAGGGCCCTGACCGACGAGGTGAATGCCTTCTTTCGCAGTGAACGTCCGCTGGGATACGCCACCTATCTGGAGCAGCTCTCCGATGCCCTGGGCGACCGCCTGCGCTCGCTCTACGAGGAAATGAGCCAGCTCGAGCTGGATGAGCTTCGGCTCTCGCAAGAGAAAGAGCAGGGACTGCGCCAGGCTGAGGCCGAGGATGTGGGCGTGCTCGATCGCGTCTTTCGCCGCAAGCGAACGAGCTCACCCTCCGGCCCCCTGGCCGAGCTGATCGAGCGCTACTACCAGTGTCGACTGGGACTGCATATCCACCGCGAGGCCTGGAACGCCTTCCAGGAGTTGCTGCTGCTGGTCGAGCGGCTCCGCTCGGAAGTGCGCACCCTGTATGACTACCTCGAGCAGATGTACACTCTGCTCAAGGAGCGTCACAGCCAGGCCCTGGGCCAGATCTTCTCAATGCCGGGCGAGGTGCTGATCAGTCGCTCCGAGGTGGACGAGTATCTGGCCGACCGGGCCGCAGCTGACCAGGTGGACAAATCGATCGGGTGGGTTCGGGACGCGCTGCAACTCGAGCTGATCGAACTGCCGCACCATTTCAAGCCCAGGGACACAGTCCAGGCCATGATCGCGGCAGTGGGACAGCGACTCGAAGGTCTCGAGGGCATGGATGCAGTGGAGCAATTCTTTCAGCGGTATCAGGGGGAAGCCGCCCAAGCCCAGCTCGAGCAATTGATGGCTCGTGCCCGTCCCGCCCTGCGACCGCGTCTCCACCTTGAGGATTGGACACTCCAGGAAGCTGTCCTGGTAGCCCTCCATTCAAGAGCTGCCGAGGAAAGCCCGGGAAACCAACAGTTGATCGCATTTCTTCATGAGCATGGACGCAACCTCAGCATCGTTCCCTACCTGAGCCGCGAGCGACTGGTCTTCCTGCGTCTTGCGGGAGGGTTCCCACTGCGTGCCCTTGATCTGACTACACTGCACCAGGCCTACCTCAGCGAGCTCCAGGGCGCGAGGATTGCGCCCCATTGCCGCACCGACGAGCGCTGGCGGGCTCTCTCTCGCCCTTCGCGGTCCGAGTGCGAGCGGCTCTGGGAAACCCTGGCCGTCGCAGTCCGGCTGGGTCACCTGGAGGCGGGCGATTTCTTCAGCAGCGTTCGCTGCTCGGAGATGACATCGATCATGGCCTGCCAGGCCCTCTATGCCGAAGTGGAAGAGGGTGTCCTGACTGAGGTCAATCTCCTGAGAAGATTGGAGCGCTGGCAAGAGGAGTGGATCGAAGAGCAGGGCGTGCAGGCCTTCCTCGCGTTACTCGAGCAACCTGACCAGGGGCTACTTTTGCTCGGTCGCAACCTGCAAGAGCCGCTGCGGAGGGCTTCCGCTCGCCTGCGCGACCAGATGCAAACCTCTTGGGCGGAGTGGGACGCACTCATCGCCGGCTATTTGAGTGCCTCTCCCACCGTGACCGGGGCCGACCTGGTTGAGATCCCGGCTGGCTTTCGCAGTTGGGCCATGAGCCGTTACGAGCAGGTGCACCCCTCCGACCGGGTGAGCTTCCGGGCAGCAACGCGAGCACTCGAGGTGCGTGCGACAGGCGACCGAAACCACCTCGAGGCCGCCTGCAGACGACTTGTCGAGAGCCAGCAGCAGACGGACCAGGAACGCTTCGCCCGCGCGGTTGGCGAGGTGGTCGACTCTTTTTGTCAGGCGCTCGGCTGGCTTTCAGGCCGGCCTCTTGGACTCAACACAATCTGGGGGAAGCTGGTCCAGACCTCGGAGTTGCGCATCAAAATCCCCTCTCCCTTTCCGCTCCTGGCCTGCCAGGGAGCGATGCTGACCTACCAGGATGTGGCCAACCTGCGCCTTCTGATCGAGCAATTCGGCCGAGAGCATCGCTTTGGCGTCCTGCTCGTAACCGGCGACCGCGAATCCAATCGCGCCATCCTGTCAGAGGGCTTCTCGAGTCTGCCCCCCCATGCACTGATCTTGCTGACTCCTGACGATCTCGTGCGGATAACTGCCGGCGAGAATCGTCTGTCCAACCTGGTGAGCAGCATCCTGGCACAAGTTGACCTGACGGTGATCTCGCCCTTCGTTACAGAGGGGCCTGTCCCGCCCTCAATGTTTTTCGGCCGGGAGAGCGAGCTCAAAGAAATTCTTTACCGACTCGAGCACAGCAGCCTTGCCCTGGTGGGACCTCGTCTCATCGGCAAGACCTCGCTCTTGCAGCGAGCGCTTGAAGTCTTGAGGCGGGGCGAGCTGGCCGTCTTCTATCTCGACTGCCAATCCCTGGCTCGAGGCTCGGACTTCCTGCTCAGTCTGGCCGCCGAGCACCTGAGCGATTGGGAGCCTCGCATGAGCTTTGCGGCCATCCTGATGGAGTTGCAGCATCGCCACGAGGGGCGCCAGGTACTCCTGGTCCTTGACGAGATCGACCTTCTGCTCACAAACGATCAGGCCAACTCCGAGTTTCTCGGGCGGGCGTTCCGTCAGGCCGCGACCGAGGGAAAGGCCCGCTTCCTCTTGTGCGGAGCCAGTGCTCTGCACCATCGTCTGCACCAGGCCGATTCGGCCTTCTGCAACTTAGCCCATCCTGTAAAACTTGGCTTTCTTCCCGCCGATGAGGCCTCAAATCTCATATTGGAGCCACTCGAGCAGATGGAGATTCGCTTCGAGAACTCTCAGGAGGCTCTCGACCTGCTTCTCTTCGTGACTGCGGGTCACCCCAACCTCATTCAAAGGGCCTGCATCGCTCTGGTGGCCAGGCTGAGCCGTTCGAAAACTCGGCAGGTCGACCGAGAAATGCTGGAGGAGGTTCTCCGGGAGGGCACCTTTGGGGAAGAGTATCTTGCAACCCTCTGGGGCTCGAGCGGGATGAAAGAGAAAATCGTCTCGCTGGCAATCGAGCAAGATGAGGAGTTGACGACTCAAGAGTTACGCGGTCGGCTGGAATCAGACTTCCAGATCGAGCTGGACATGCCCGAGCTGGTGGACAGCCTGGAGAATCTCTGTCTCTACGGAATTTTGGAAAGACGCGGCTCGCGGTTTCAATTCGCCATCCGCTCCTTCCCCGAGGTGGTGCGCCACCTGATGGACGTGCATCAAGGCGTGGAGCAGTATCGGGAAGGCTTAGTGAAGAGGGCCTGACTCCGCGGAGGAACTCCTGCCGGGTCGTAGAATCTGCAGCAGCATTTTGCAGTGCAACTTGCGCACGTGACTTGGAGGAGAAACCAGAATGAAATTCCGCACGAAATTCGTAGCGGTGGCCTTGGGGGTCCTGAGCGCTGTCTTGCTCAATGCCTCTTCGAGTCAGGCCGCCACCACCTGGGACGCGGTGAAGAAGAAAATCGAAGGCTGCAAAGACTATTCCTTGACCTATGCTTACAACGGCCCTAAGGGCAAGTTCAACTTTGAGTACGTCTATATCGCCTCGCCCATGAAAGTCCGCACCAAGATTCTCCGCGGCAGCGACCGCAATGTCGGAACTGTCACGATTTACGATAAGGACAAGGACGCCAACACGGTGGCCTATCGGGTGGGCTCGTCGCAGCTCAAGCGCAGTCTCGATCACAAGGACGTGACCGGCACCGCCTTCTACCAGGGCGTCTATACCCTGGTTCTCAGCAACGTGAAGGGCGCTACCCCCAAGGTGAGCGCGGGCGAGACCATGAAGGGCAAGGCCACCACCCTGTTCGAGTTCAACGTGGGCGCTGGCGGCACTTACAAGATCTGGGCCACCGACGATGGCGACATCGTGCAAACCCAGAAGATCGAAGGCGCCAAGGTGACCGAGGAGCGCAAGTTCAGTGACATCAAGTGGGATTCCAATCCCAGCACCGCCTGGTAGGCTGCTAAAGTGCAAGGCCTTTGGTCTTGCACTTTACAACGCGCTGGAACGAAGTTCCGGCGCGTTCGTCAGTCAGATTGTACTAATGTGCAAAACCAAAGTGCGAGCACATTAGCAAGCTAACCTCGGCGAAGCTTCTTTCTTTACTTCAAGCAAAACAGGCCCGCTCGACGGCGGGCCTGTCTTGTTTCCGGTCGCATTGATTACCCCGTAGCCAGCTCAACATCGAAGGCCGACTCGTTCCCTTCGGCCGGCTGGGCGGGCGCGGGACGGCTGGCTGTGGTGGCTGCCCGGCGGCGAGGGGCGGGCGGAGGGGGCAGGGGCGGAGCCTCTTCCATCGGCTCAAGCTCGACTTCCGGGCCCTCCTGGTCGACCCGCTCGCAGCGGTCGAACCAGACCAGCGAGGGCATCCTGATCTCGAGGTCCTGAAGAAAGCCCACGTAGATAACTGCTCCCACCACGCCCCAGCTGACGCCCACCAGCATCAGCAGGAAAGCCTGGGAGCTGAAGCTCTCACCGGTCAGCCTGAAGCCGAGCCAGCCCAGCAACGCCCCCAGCACACCACCTATCCCTACTGAGCGATTCCAAAAAAGCGCCACCAGCGCTTTGGGGACTTGGGACTCGGTGGCCAGGGTCTGCAGTCGCGTCGTCATCGCAGCTTCAGAATAGCACTCAGCCACCCCTGACAAGCATTGGAATTGTTTCGAAATCCTGAACCATGTGAACTCGATGTAAAACAGAGTTTCGATTTATCAGGCCGGGCGAGCGATAATCAGAGCAACTCAAGGCAGGCACTCAGAAAGGCCTCGGGGTCCGGCTCGCGACCCGAGCCAAACTCTCCGAAGTTTCTGTGCTCGCCGTGGGTGGACCACTCGCAGTGCACCATGGTCGGGTTTCCGTCCAGGTCCTCGCCCAGCTCCAGCACGAAATAACGCACCTTATCCTCTCGAACCACGACCGCCGCTAGAATTGCCTCCGGAGGAAAACGGGCGGGGGGCATGGTGATCAGCACCACCTTGTCCTGGCCAACCTCTCGTAGTTCGGTGCTCAAGCCCTTGGGAGGGATAGGGCGGGGGTTGTCATCGCCCACTCGCTCCCAGATCAGACCGATCCAGCTCGAATCTTCGGCTGCCAGCAGGAACTTGGCCGGAGAGCTGAGGGCCAGATGCGGCAGAACCCGATGCGCAAACTGGTAATGCTGGTCGCGGGGGCGGCTCACGCTGGGACCCTTTCGCGCCTGGTCAGCCACTCTTGCATGGCGAGCGTGACCTGCTGACCCGTGGCCAGGGTCTTCACCTCGACCTGAGCGGGCCACAGATAGGGGAATATCACGTGCGGGATCTCCTTACGATCTGCGTAGCGAATCTGCTTGTCCAGCTTGGCAGGCTCGTGGAACACCTCGGCCGGCACATTGGCTGCTCGCAGCTGGCGAGCGATCTCGTTGGCCGCGGTGCGGTGCTCTTCGCCGGGAAGCACAACCAGGACCTCGGTTGGGCTAGAGCGAGTTGGGTTCCAGCCCCCCTTGCCGAAGAGATAAGAGAGCAGGCGCGAGACCCCGATGGAGATGCCCACTCCAGGAAGCTTGCGCTTGATGAACTCGCTGGCCAGATTTTCATAACGTCCGCCCGAGCAGACGCTGCCCAGCGCCGGGTAATCGGGTAGTACGGCCTCGTAAATGCTGCCCGTGTAGTAATCGAGCCCGCGCACGATACCCAGGTCGACCTCCACCGCCTCCCCCAGGTGAGCTAGCTGAGTGGCTACGAACTCGAGCTCGGCCAGGCCCTCGTCGAGTTGAGGCTCGCTCAGACCCGAGGTGACATCGAGGCAGCCGGCCATTCCTCGCACCTGGGCCAGGGCCAGGCAGCGCTCTACCTGACGGGAAGCAAGGCCTTGCTCGCCCAGAATGCGAGCCACCACCTCAGGGCCCACCTTCTCGAGCTTATCCACTTCGCGCAGGGCCAGGGACACCTGCTCGCCCTCCAGGCCCAGGGCCCGGTAGAAACCTAGCAAGACTTTGCGGTTATTGATCCGGATACGGACTCGGATGCCCAGCCTCTGAAAAATCTCGGCGATTATAGCGGCCATCTCGGCATCAAAATGCAGGGCCAGGTTGTCCTCGGAGATGACGTCGATGTCGGCCTGGTAGAACTCCCGAAACCGGCCCTGGGCGGGCCGTTCACCCCGCCAGACCTTCTGGATCTGATAACGCTTGTAAGGAAAGCTCAATTGCGGGTAGTTCTGGGCCACGTAGCGGGCCAGGGGCACGGTCAGGTCAAAGTGCAGCGCGAGCTCACGTTTCTCTGCTCCAGACTCGGCCGCCAAGCGCTCCAGCGCATAGATCTCTTTGCCCTCCACGCCCTTGGTCTGGAGTACCTCGACCCTTTCCACCGCTGCTGTCTCGAGAGAGGCGTAGCCATACAGCTCATAAACCCGGCGAATGGTATCGAGTACCTCCAGCTCCTTGAGGCGCTGGGCCGGCAGCCATTCCGGGAACCCGCTTATCGCACTGGGCTTGAACATTGCGGGGCGTTCGTCAGGGGCACGGGGGGAACCTGCGACCGTGCAGGAAGCCGGAAAAGGGCGAGAACTGCGGTTGCTGGAAGCCTATGACGGGCTCGGCAACCTGGCCGGCTTTGCTGGGTCGGGTGCGCTCGGGTTTACCAGGGCAAAAAGAGCCTTATGCAGGCGAAAGCGAGAGGCGAGAACGCATTGAAACGGGCGGTAGCCCGCATGGCGAATCTTCTTGCCGAGTCCCACCAGGCGGCTATCCAGTATCTGGAATCCGAGCGCGACCTGTTCGCCTGGCTTATCTCATCCGAAGACCTGGCTCGATTCGAGCAGCAGGTTTCCACGAGGCGGGAGAGTTGCTGGACCGACCCTGGCCGGGGGCTTCTTTCTCAGGCGGCGATGGCCTCTTGAGACTGAGCCGTCGATGGTGCGGCATGAGGGGCCGGAGGCGGCGCCGCCTGGGAAGGCGGGAGAGCCGGCTTGTAGGTAGCCGCCGCCGCCAGCTTCTCGTCTACCGTACGGGTGCGGTTCTGGTGGTTGTTGATGAGCGCCTTGCCGGTGTTCACCGCCATACGCCCGACCGCAAGTGCCAGAACGCCCTGGGAAACGACCTGAAGGGCCGGGTTCATCGTGCCGGTCAACAACGCGCCACAGGTAATGGCCGTTCCGACGCCGATGGCCGTATCGATGGCGCCATCCACGATCAGATGACGCCGGTTGGCGGCCGGTGAATCGTCGCGACGGATGCCTTCGGCGATCTTGCTTACTCCGGAATGGGTGCGCAGGGCCGCGCCCACGGCGCCGGCTGCCACGGCCACCACGCCGGGGATGGGCAGCAGGTAGGGGAAGCTCATCAGCGGATACCAGCTCAGACCTGCCACGGCCGTAGCTCCCGTGGCTGCATTCAGGGCAAATTCGTAGCCGTAGAAGCGAGAGATCTGCCCGAAGCTCATCATGCTCCGCGAAACCTTGGGATAGCGCCCCATCAGGTCGTCGTCCTTGGCGATCGACTTGAGCATCTTCTCCCAGTTGGAGTTGTTCGAGCCACCGGCCCAGCTGGTGTTCTCGTAGCCATGGGTGCCGCCCACGGGAACGCCCTCCACCGGGCTCTTGCCCTCGCGGTCAAAGCCGTAGTCGGTGGGCAGATAGGCGGACAGGCCCGTGGAGCCCTCCATCGAGCGGCCTACCATCCCGTTGGTGACCGAGTGATGCTCGGCCACGACGGCATTGCCGAGCTGCTGCTTGATGTTCTCGGCCGCCTGGCGCACGTCGGCGGGGAATCGCTCGTCCCTGGCCACCACCTTGGCGAAGTCTCCCAGGTCGCGGTAGTCGACGTAGGGCTCGATGTGGGCCTCGATATTAGCGTAGTGCTGAGCCTGTTTGATGTCCTTACGAAGCACGTCCACCAGCGAGGGGTCCTGCCCGAATGCGTTGAGCACCTTGCCGGCGAAGTCCTCGCAGGCGTTGCGAATGCCTTCGGCGTGGGAGAGATCGACGGCCGACTGGGTGGGTGTGAAGAGCGACGTTCCGAATTGGTGCTTGGACTCGTAGACGAACAGCTGGGCGATCTCCTGGGCGCTCAGATCGCGACCATTGTTGAAGGCCTGCTGGCAGTCCTCGATCACCTTGTGCTGGGGCGTGGTGCCGAACAGGCCCGGAATGGGAATCCGAAGGCCCGCCTCAACCTCCTCCGAGCCGACCATGTACTTGGCCACGTTGCGGTACTCGAAGGCCACTTCGGCCTGGTTCATCAGGCAAGCGTTGAAGTTGATGACGTCCAGCTTCTGGCCAGTGTTCTGCTGCGCGCGCTCAAGCGCGGCAGCCAGATCCTTGTTCTGACAGATCGAGCCGGCTTCGTCATCGGTCAAAATGCCTTTGAATCCGGCCCCGTGGTTCCACAACACCAGCACCGTCTTCTCGGCCGGATACGTCCGCATGCCCCATTCCACGAAGTCCTGCACCGACTGGGGACTGCCCATGTCGACGTTGCCGCGATTCTCGAAGGAGCTTGTGCTGGCCCCTTTGGTGACCAGGCCGCGCACCACATCCTCCTTCATCAGGCCGAGCTCGGCCACGACGTTGACGTTGTCGTCCGAGCCGACCTTGTCGAGTGAATTGAAGGAGTGCTTGGCCATCGAGGAGAGGTTGTTCTTACCGTCGATGAAGTAGAGAACGGTCAGGGCTTTTTTCTGCTGAGGCTTGGTGGCGCCGGTGGTGGTGGCGGCGGGGAGGGGAGTGACCTGCATCGTCTGGTGGTTCCCTTCGCGAGCTAGATTTTCTGTCTATTTTCTCTGAGGGACATTATGCCGATCCCGATGGGTCGAAGGGTGAATGAGTTGTAAACGTGGGGTCAGGCCCGCAGAAACAAAGCTGGACGGCTGATTCTTCATCGCCTCTCCGTCCTTGACGCGAACAAGAATTTGGGGTTGACACCACCCCCTGGGCGGGCTATATTGAGCCCCGTCGACGACAACGTCGGCCGAACCGGTGGGCGAAACAACCGGCGCTCCGGCGCAGCGACACAACCGGCGGGCTGCCAGAAACCGACACCTGGCAGGGGTAGCGTTCCAGACCACAGTGACGTCGCAGTATCTCGGCTGCGTTAAAACCGAGGTGGGCCCGAGACCCTTCCGGAATCGCGAGAAGAAAGCAACGACGACGGTCGTTCGCCGGAAAGTGGAAGAATCGGGTGAAGCTCGATGAGGATGGAGTCGAGACCTGTTGGGCGCAAGCCCGACCGCCCCGGCGAGCGAGAGAGCCGGCGCATCGGGGAGGCGTTAGACCCGACGGGCTGTCAGAGACCGTAATCTGGCAGGGGTAGCGTGCAGACCACAGCACGCCGCAGTGCCTCGGTTGCGAGAACCCCGAGGTGGGCCTGGGACGAAGAACGGGACCGCGAGGTGTCAAGTGCGAGTGATCGCGCCCCGTCGTAGTCGAACCAGGGTGGTTCGGTGTGGTTGGAGCCGAACGACGCTGAGCAGCCTGGCTGCCTCAGCCGCACCGGGAAGCGAAAGAACCGGCGCTCCGGGTAGCGTCAAACTCGGCGGGCTGTCAGATACCGTGACCTGGCAGGGGTAGCGTGCAAACCTCAGATACGTCGCAGTGTCTCGGCTGAGAGAACACCGAGGTGGGCCTGGGAACGAATGCGGGACCGCGAGGATAAGCAGTGGATGAAACCACCCCCGCCGTAGTTGCACCAGGAAAGGCCGGTGAGGATGGAGCCGGTCGCCAACCTGACCGGTTGGCCGCCCTGGCGAGCGTGATCGCCAGCGCACCGGGAAGCGAGAGAACCGGCGGTCTGTCGGACACCGATAACCGACAGGGGTAACGTGCAGACCAGAGCACGTCGCAGCGCGACGGCTGCGTTAAGAAGCCGACGCGCCCGCCCGGAGGCGCCCGTGAGACGCCTCAAGAAAGGGTCGGGTCTTTGCTGCAGCAGAGATGCTCAGCCGCTCCGGCGAGCGTGAGAGCCGGAACACCGGGAGGTTCTACTCTCGGCGGGCTGTCAGAGACCGAAACCTGGCAGGGGTAGCGTGCCGACCACAGTTACGCCGCGGTGTCTCGACCGTGAAAACCTCGAGGCGGGCCTGGGACCGGTTGCGGAACCGCGAGGTTGAGCGTGATGGGAAGTCACCTCCGCAGTCAAGGTTGAACCAGGAGAGTCCGGTGCGGTGGAGCCGGACCGCAGAGCCACCCTTCGAGGTGGCTTTTGTGTTTCCGCGGCATTCGCTCCCCTGAACCTTGATCCAACAGTCGATGAAGAGAGCTCCCAAGCGCCTCAGTGCTCACGCTCGAAAAGCTCGAGCTGCACAGGGGCATTCGGGTCCGTGAAGCCAGAGACTCCCACCCCGACGAGCCGAACAGGGCGGGCGGGAAATTCGGTGCGGCCTTCGAGCAGTCGACTCGCCAGAGCAAAGATCTCCTCGGCCTCGCTCACCGGTCGACCCGGGGTGTGGCTACGTGTCACAGTCGAGAAGTCGCTATAGCGCAGCTTGAGAACCACTGTCCGCGCCTGGGCGCCAAGCCGGCCCAGACGCTCGGCCACTTCGGCCGATTGACCCGCGAGCTCTTGCAGGACGGTCTCGGCCAGGCTCTGATCGACGGCGAAGGTGGTCTCGGCCGAGATCGATTTGGCATCACGATCGGGCTCGACCGGGCGCTCATCCCGGCCCTTGGCCAACATCCAGAACTCGTGACCGGACCGACCGAACCGCGCTTGGAGCCATTCGCTCTCGCAGGCCGCCACCTGGCCGATGCGAGTCAATCCCAATTCGTGAAATCGGGCCGCGGTCACCGGTCCGACCCCCCAGAGACGCTCCACAGGCAGGGGCTCAAGAAAGCTCTCCACCTGCTCGGGCGGCACGATGACCAGTCCGTCCGGTTTGCGCAGATCGGAGGCCACCTTGGCAACGAACTTGCAGGGAGCGCCGCCGGCCGAGGAAGTAAGACCAACGGCCTGTGCCAGCTCGGCCTTGATGGCCCGAGCCACCGCGGCCAGCCGCTCCCCGCTGCGATGACAGTGCTCACTCAAGTCCAGGTAGCATTCATCCAGGGCCAGCGGCTCGACCAGTGGAGTGTAGCTCAAGAATATCGACCGGATCTGACGGGAGACTTGAGCGTAGTGATCGTGTCGGGGAGCCACTCGAATCACTTCCGGGCACAGCCTGAGAGCAGTACGGGTAGGCATGGCTGACCGCACCCCAAAACGCCGGGCTTCATAAGAAGCGGCCGCCACCACTCCCCGTCCTTGCTCGCTCCCTGCTACAATGACCGGCTTACCCCGCAGCTCGGGGGCGTCGCGCTGCTCAATGGACGCGTAGAATGCGTCCATATCGACGTGCAAGATACGCCTCAGCCGGTTTTCGCCTCCATCGGGGCCAGTTGCCGCGCCATGCCTCGGATGGCATACTTCAGCTCGAAGCCCATCTCCAGGTAGACTTTGATGTAGCCGGGCTCGGTCGTATTCCAGATCTGGCGTACCAGAGCCACGCCCGGGGTGCTCCAGGCGGTCTTGAGGGCGGTTGCCAACAGGGCTTTACCGATTCCCCTGCGACGAAACTCGGGCAGGACTCCATAGGCTTCCAGTGTGGCCACTTCGTCGAGGAACTCGAGCTCAAGGTGGCCGACCAACTGCTCGCCAGAGCGGGCCACGAAGATCCGGTAGTTGGGAGAGCGAGCTAGCAGCGCGACGTAGTTCAGGCTACGCCGGGCGAAGAGACTGGCGTGCAGGTCTTCGTAGGCGGAGAGGTCGAGGTCGGGCCCGGCCAGCTCGATGCTGATTCCTTCCGGCGGAGAAACCTCGGGTTGAGAAGGTCGCTGGCAAACGACGATCACGTCCGTCTTCTCCAACTCGAAACCGAGATTGGCGACGAATCCCTCGCCTGCATCGTTCTCGTCCCCGAGAACGACCGCCACCCGACGAATCCCTCGGGCGCTCATCACGGCGGAAAGCTCCTCGAACAGGCGCTTTCCCCAGCCCTGACGCCGATAGGCCGCCTCAACCACGGGCCCATCGAGCAAAGCCCGTCCTCCGGGCATAGGGTCGTAGCCGCAAAAGCCCAATACTCGACCCTCTGGCCCTTCGAGAACGAGAAAGTTCTCGTGCGGGTTGTTGGAGCGATTGGCCAGCTCGTTCCGCAGGCGCTCGGGCGTCATCCAAGCGGTCCGCGTGGGGTTGGCATGGACCTGATTGAGGAGGGCGCTCACCGGCTCGAAATCGGCCTCACGAAAGAATCTGATAAACATCACTCACGTCCGGCCCAGGATTTCTGGCCTGGAGCCTGTCCAAGTAGGTTCCCAGCAAGCTGCAAAGCACCTTCCTGAGGAGAAAACAAAAACTCCCCGGCGAACCGGGGAGCCTTACTGTGAGTCAGATGGGAACCGTGTTACTTGGTCTGGCCAGCCAGCCAACGATAGAACGGAACCACAGTGACCCAACGCACACGATGACGCGCATCGGAGCGAATCTTGAGGTGCGAACCTTCGCGGACACCCTCATAGCTGGGGGTGTAGTACGTCTGTCCGGGGTAGGTGTAGAACATCATTTTGTCGCCACTGCCGTCCGCCTTTATCTGGATAAAGTACGGGTCGACGTAGGTCACCTGACCCTCGAAGTCCTTCTGCCAGACGACTCCCCGATCAGGGGTGCCGAACTCGCTGTAATAAGGACCGATGTACTGATAATACCACGTCCCGGGCGCCATCTCTTGGTTGGGCGGAATGTCGTTGGTGTGTTCAGCGTTTGCCACCCCCGCTCCGCTCACCATCATCGTTGCCGCCAGAACCGCAGTGCAAACCAGGTTGCGAATCTTCACTCGATTCACCTCCTTCCCTTGAATCATATGCGCTACCTGAAGAGTTCCAGGTAGTCACTTGGCGACGATATTCGCGTACCTGGTCCGAGTTCCTCCCACCTTTACTTGATTTCCCTTCACCTCAAAAAATCCCGCCATTACTTCGCTCTCGAAGGGGCCTGAGGGAGGGCTCGCAGGCCGACCGACCGATTTGGCCCCCGGCCCTGGCTTGAATGAACCTCCATTTTTGAGGTGCGCAGGCGGGCGGCTGCCCCTGGGAACGCGGACTTCCCCACCGGGAGCGGGCAGGACGCCCGTTTCCACAGTCGAAATGCCCTGCCATGCGTCCCGTCAGCCTTCGCCCTCTAGAACCAGTTCCCATCGACCACGAAGGGGAGCGCATGATCGCCTTCCGAGACACTGCCGGGTTGGTGAGCGGAGTGGTCATGGTGCGCCCGGCAGCTTACATGCTGATCAGCTTGCTCGACGGCACCCGCTCCAAGCAAGAGGCCCTGGCCGAGTTCGCTGCCCGCACCGGAGCACGAGTCGAGCTCGAGACGCTGGATGTCTTGATCGAGCAACTCGAGCAAGCGCTGATCATTGACGGCCCTCCGGCCCGGCAGGCCCTGGCCGCGATGTCCGAGCGCCCGGCCGCCCACGCAGGCAGCGCCTACCCGGCCGAACCGGACGAGTTGGTCAGGTTCCTCGACGATCTCCTCGCAAGCGACCGCTCTCCCCACCCGCCCACCCCCGTGAGCGGACTTCTGGCCCCCCACATCGACTTGCGCCGGGGCGCCGAGAGCTACGCAATGGCCTACAACAGCCTGATCAACGGCCTGGGCGAGAACGATACCTTTGTAGTGCTGGGCATCTCGCACGCACCCTGTCGCCAGCCCTTCATCTTGACCAGGAAGCCCTTCGAGACGCCCTTTGGGCTCATCGAGCCCGACCTGGACCTGATTCAGGAGCTGGTTCAGGGATGCGACTTCGACCCTTTCCAGGATGAATACAACCATCTGGGCGAGCACTCGGTGGAGTTCCAAAACGTCTTTCTGGCCTATCTCGAGCAACTCGCCGGGCGCCGACTGAAGACCGTGCCCATCCTGTGCGGCTCCTTCCACGAGGCCATTATCGAGCGCAAGAGCCCGCTTGAGATTCCGGGTGTGGCCAGTTTTCTGTCGGCCCTGAGGGCGGCCGTGCAGAGACGGCCGGGGCGGGTCTGTCTCATCGCCGGCGCCGACCTGGCCCACAAGGGCGTGCGCTTTGGCGAACCTCCCCTGGACCGAGAGCTCTTAGGCCAGCTGGAGTCGGCCGACCTGGAGTCGTTGCGTCACTGCGAGCAAGGCGACTACGAGGCCTTCTTCGCCACCCACCAGGCTGATCGGGGTGAGCGAAACTATTGCGGCACCTCGGCCATCTACACCATGCTGCACTGCCTCGAAGGCCCACCTGGCGTTCTGCACCGCTACCAGCAGTGCAACGAGCCCGGGGAGATCTCTACCGTCACGGTGGCAGCGGCCACTTACTATCGCGTCCCCTGAGGCCCAGTCGAACAAATTTTTCCATTTTCCGCCCGCTGTAGACAGGATTTGTTCGCGTCACAACTAACTTTCAGCCCGACCAGGGGCGGGCCCCCCACCCGATCACGGTAGTGCGCGTCTTTCCCCTCACGTTTGCAACAAGTCCGGCCGAGCATTCCGGACGAGTGGAGGTTGAATCATGCTGAAAATCGGAATCCTGCGCGGACGGGAGAACTCCTTCCCCGAGGCGCTGATCGCCACCATCAACTCGATGAACGAAGGCGTCGAGGCCGAGTGGATCGGTCTGGGCGGCACCGCCATGGGCGAGCCCTGCCCGTATCGCGTCATCCTTGATCGCATTTCTCACGAGGTGCCCTATTATCAGGTGTACCTCAAGCAGGCCTCGCTGCAGGGCACTTACGTCATCAACAACCCCTTCTGGGTACACGTGGATGACAAGTTCCTGGGCTACAGCCTGGCCGAGAAGATGGGCATCCCGGTGCCCCGCACCTCGGTGCTGCCCAACAAGGAGTACATCGACGACATCAATGCCCAGTCGCTGCGCAACCTGTGGCCCATCGATTGGGAGTTCCGGCTCAAACAGGTCGGCCTGCCCTGCATCATGAAGCCGGCCTTCGGCGGCGGCTGGAAGAACGTGCACAAGATCACCTCCCTCGAGGAGGCCATCAAGCATTACGAGGAGTCCGGCCAGCTCACCATGATGCTGCAGGAGTTCATCGAGTGGGATGACTACATCCGCTGCCTGTGCATTGGCGCCAAGCACGCCCGGTCGATCCGCTACATCCCGCGTCCCCATGGAATGGGCGAGTACGTGCAGGACCTGTCGGTACTCAATCCCAAGCACGCCAAGCTGGCCGAGGAGTACTCCATCCGGTTCAACAAGGTGATCGGCTACGACATGAACGCGATGGAGTTCGCCATCAAGGGCGACAAGCTCTACGCTATTGACATCACCAACTATGTCTGCGACATGGACTACAAGTCGCTGCGGGACGCCCACTTCGGCTGGGCCGTGCATACCATGTCCAAGTTCCTCATCGACAAGGCCAAGTCCAAGCAGCACAACAAGCCCTGCGCCAACTGGGAGTCGCTGATGGCCAAAGCCTCGCGCTGAGAACGAGCTGGCCCGAGCAAGGAAAAAGGCCCCGCCCGAGGCGGGGCCTTTTTTTACCCGACCGCCGAGGCCCAGTCGAGCCAATCCTCGGCGCTGGCATTCTCGTCGAGGTAGAAGTGGGCTTTGAGGTGAAACTCCGGATCGGTCCCCCGCTGCTTGAACTGGGGAGGCTGCAGGTAGCCGCCGGTGTTGCCGCTCTGAACGGGAGGTTGGGGATAGCCGCAGAACTGTCCGACGTTGTCCTTGAGTCGACTCACGAAAGGCCCCAGACTATATTCGCCTGAGGCGGCGTTGCTGTTATCGTGCTCGTTCATCGGCCTGGTCCTCTCTGACCCTGGAGGGCTGACTCCAGATTGCCAGAAACGGCTTAAGGGAAGCTGAAATGGCCACCAACGATTACTCGTTCCAAACCCGCTGGGTGGTGCCTGGCACCCCCGAGGAGATCTCCAGCCTTCTGAAAGAGCCGCTGGAGCTTCCCCGCTGGTGGCCCTCGGTCTACCTCTCGGTCCGGCAAGAGGGTGAGGTGACGCACCTTTACACCCGCGGCTTTCTGCCCTATCGCCTGCGCTGGTCGTTTCGGGTGGAACGCTCCGATCCGCCCCGCGGCTTCTCGCTGGTGGCCTGGGGCGATCTCGAGGGCCGGGGGGAATGGACTTTCACCCCCCTGTCGGCCAGCCACACCGAAGTCCTCTATGACTGGCACGTGGTGGCCAACAAGCCGATTCTGCGGCACCTCTCCTTCCTGCTCAAGCCTTTCTTCCGGCTCAACCACGACTGGGCCATGTCCCGAGGGCGCAAGAGCCTGGAGCTGGAGCTGGCTCGCAGGCGAGGCCTGCAGGTCCCCCCTCCTCCCGGGCCGGCCAATGACGTCTGGTTCTGGTTCCTGGCCATCGTGCTGGTCTGGATGGTCATGCATCGGTGACCTGGCTGCTGGGAGGCCTCGGCCTGTCTGCCTTCTTCTGGCTCTGTGGCGCCTCGGGGATGCACCTGTGGCCGCTCCGGCCGCTCACCAACGTGGCGGAGCTGGCCCTGACTCCCTTCTCCATCGCCGCCGGGATGTTATTCGCAGCCCACGACCACCACCATAGCGCGAGCTACTATCTGGCTCGCAGCTTGCTGGGTGGCTTCGGCTACGTCACCGCCGTGTGGCTGGTGCACGAGGTAACCCGCCTGCTGAGAGCTGTGCGCGAGCAACCGTTGGAAGGCAAGCGCCGCCACCTGCTGGCAGGCTTGCTGCTGACTCCCATCCTGGGCACTGCCCTCTACAGCGTGCTGGTGGAGCCCTCCTGGCTCAGGCTCCGGCGTTACGAGCTAAAGATTGCCAACTTGCCGCCCGAGCTCGATGGCCTCAAGCTCGGGCACTTCTCCGACAGCCACTATGGCCCCCTGGTGGGACTCATGCATATCCGGAGGGCCATCGCGATGCTCAACGCCGAAGAGCCCGATCTGGTGCTCTTGACGGGCGACTACGTGCATGAAACCCCGGCCTCGATCCCCGATGGAATCTCAGTTCTGACGAGTTTGAAAGCCCGCCTGGGCAGCCTGGCTGTGCTTGGCAATCACGACCACTGGGAGGGCGCTGAGGCCTGCCGGGCCGAGTTTGCGCGCCACCGCCTGCCCCTGATCGATAACCAGCGCGTCTTTCTCAGCGCCCGGGGACTGAGCGATCGGCCCGTCGGCCCCTGTCTGGCAATCTGCGGGGTGGGCGACCTGTGGGAGGACAGCGTCGATCCCGAGAAAGCTCTGCAGGATGTGCCCGCCGATTGTCCGCGGGTTCTCCTGAGCCACAATCCCGACGTGGCCGAGCTTCTTCCCGATCGCTTCCCTCAATTGCGCTTCGATCTCCAGCTAAGCGGGCACACCCATGGAGGCCAGGTCAGCTTCCCGGGACTTGGCACGCCCATCGTGCCCAGCGCCTATGGCCCGCGCTACGCGGGCGGACTGGTGCAGGGCCCGGCCTGGCCGGTGGTGGTCTCGCGTGGTGTGGGGCTGGCCGTGCTGCCAGTGCGATTCCGGGTGCCCCCCGAAGTAGGGCTGATCACCCTGCGCCGGGGATAGGCAGCACGTTGAGGGGGATCCGCACCAGCTCGGTTCGATCCACGGCGATGTGAAAAGAGTAACGCCCAAAGCGCGGAAACTCCACGTTATAGAAGCCCATGACCAGTCGAGCGTTGGTCTCGGTGCCTCCTACCGGACGGGCCAGCTCGAACTGCCCGTTCTGCTCGAGGAGCGACCGGCCGTCCGCGTCGATCAGACAGACCGTAAAGCTGCGGGCTCCGGCCTCCACCACGCTGGCTCGCATCTGCACCACCACAAAGAACTGGGGATGACGGGCCGGTACCTGGGGAGCGTAAATGCTGTCCACCCCGATGCCCAGGGCGTTCACCTTCCCGGTGGCGTCAGCGTAGTCGCAAAGGAAAGCAAAGTCGAGCGTCATGCCTGCGCCCTTCGGACGAGTCAGGGCAACCCCTTCACACGAGCAGAACGTCGACCGCCACCGAGACTTTCTGCTCCCCCCCTCCGAGAACCACCCCCTTGACCGGGGAAACGTCGTCGTAGTCACGTCCCCAGGCCATGGTAATGTGGCTGTTATAGGGGATCTGATTGTTGGTGGGGTCGAAGTCCACCCATCCGTAGGGAGGGCAGAACACCGACAACCAGGCGTGGGAGGCGTCGGCCCCCACCAACCGGGCCTGACCCGGGGGAGGGGTGGTCAGCAGATAGCCGCTCACGTAACGAGCCGCCAACCCCAGCGAGCGCAGCATGCCGATCTGCAGGTGGGCAAAGTCCTGACAGACGCCGCGGCGGTTGCTCAGAACCTCCTTCAGACCGGTGGACAGGTCGGTCGCCTCGGGGTCATAGCGAAATTCGCGATGAATGCGCGCCATCAGGTCGAGCACCCCTTCCACCAGAGGCCGACCAGGGGTCAGCGAAGCCCGGGCATAGTCAGCCAGGTCCTCGCCCGCCTCCACATAGGGCGAGTCGAAGCAGAATGCCCGCTCGGCCAGGTAGGCCCGATCGCCCACCAGTTGCTCCGCCACCTGCTCCCAGGGGGGCGAGGCGGTGTACTCCTGAGCCGGTTGCACCTCGACCAGGAATCGAATGGTGACGGTGAGCTCGGTGTGGGGCTCGTGCACTTCGAAAAAGGTGACCGAATTGCCGAAATAGTCGCGGCGACGTGCAACCACAGCCGGAACGGGCTCGATCTCCAGGCGGACCTCGCTCACCTCCTGCCCCGGATGGGGACGGGGGGCGCCGATCACCTGATTATGGCCCAGTGAAACCGGGTCCTCGTAGCCGTAGTGGGTGGTATGGCGCACTCGATACTTCATTCGTGGCGTTCCTCCAGGGGCAGGGGGGGACGCTGGCGGGCGGGGGCCACGTGCACCAGGTAGTGACGGCTCAGGGCATCGCCAAGTTGGGGCAAGCGCTGCTCGCAGCTCTCCAGAAAGAGCCTGCGGCGCCTGGGCTCCGCCGCCAGGGCGGCCACGTCCAGCAGGCGCAGGTCGGTCAGGAGAGCCAGGGCGAGGCGTTGCTCGGGGCTGCGCAGGGCCTTCTGATCGGGCAGCTGGCTCAGGTGCTCCTCAACCTGCGCCAGCTGGAAAGCCACCGAGCGCGGGTTGGACTCGTCACAAAGGATGAGATCCAGCACCGGAGCCACCTGCAGACCTGCCGGATAGCGTCGCCGATAGGTGCGGCCCGAGTCACAGATGCGCAGCACTGCCTCCAGGAGGGCGTCCTCGTGGGCCCCCGACTCCACCAGCGTCCCCTGAACCAGCTCCACGGTGCGCACGGCACGCTCCAGGCGCCGTCCCAGATCCAGGAAGCGCCAGCCGTAACCGCGCGACATACTCTCGGTAGCCATGCCGCAGAAGGCCCAGAGCTCGGTGATCAGCTCCTCGAGCTGGTCCATCAGCACTCGCTCGTGCTCGGCCGGACCGATGGTGAGGCCGGTCAGAATGCGCCAGCAATCCACCGAGACCCGATCGCGCACGCTGGTGCTGAGCCGGTGCACCTGGCGCAACAAAAAGGCCAGCCCGAACTTCTTCGACTCGAGGGCCAGCTTCCGGATGCGGGGCCAATCCTCGCCCTCCTCCGGATGCAGCACGTCCAGAAGGCGCGGCACCGTTCCCGCGTCCTCAGGGTCGCCCAACAGCTCGAGGCAGCCTCGAATCAAGCGCACCATGCCCTCGGCCCGCTCGACGTAGCGACCCAGCCAGAACAGACTGTCGGCCACCCGGCTGGGCAGGTCGTTGCCGCCCCGCGACAGCCCCACCTGGGCGCCCGGACGAGCCACAGGGTGGGTGCTGGAAGAGGGCTCCTCGGAGGAGATGACCCAGGTATCCTTGCTGCCCCCCGAGGCCGACAGGGTGACCACCAGCGAGTCGGCCGTGCGAGCCACCCGGGCCAGCCCCCCGGGCAGTACCTCGAAGCCATCCTCACGACTGGACAAAAAGGCGCGCAACACCATGTGACGAGGCTCCAGGCGCTGGCCACTCCAGACCGGCGAGGTCGACATGGAAACCTGATCCTGGGCCACCCAGGCATAGGGACGCGCTCGGATGCGGCGGGCCAGATCTTCACGCTCGGTGCGGGAGAGCTCGGCCCCGAAGACGGCTCGCCGCCCTCCCAGGAAGGTCTGCTGAGGGAACGCGGTGCGCACCACCAGCCGCTCCAGGTGGCTCAGAACGTGCTGACAGGCGCCGGGATGACCGCACCACCAGCTGGGAACCCCGGGGACCTCCAGCTCCTGGCCCAGGAAATGGCGACACAGAGCCGGCAAGAACGGGCCCAGGGCGGGCGTCTCCAGCCAGCCACTGCCCAGCGAGTTTGCCACCACAACGTTTCCCGAGCGCACGGCCTGAACCAGGCCAGGCACTCCCCACCAGGAGTCTCCCCGCAGCTCGAGCGGGTCGCAGAAAGCGTCGTCAAGACGCCTCCAGATCACGTCCACCGGTTGCAGGCCCTCCAGCTGCTTGAGATAGACGGCATTGTCGCGCACCGTCAGGTCGTCCCCTTCCACCAGGGCGCAGCCGAGGTACTGGGCCAGATAAGCGTGCTCGAAGTAAACCGGGCTCTCGGGGCCCGAGGTGAGCAACACGATGCGCGGATTGTTGGGATTGAGGGCGGCCAGGCTCTCCAGCGAGGTCCGCAGCCCTTCGAAGAAGGGCCCCAGCCGGGCCGAACGACACTCGCGGAACAGCTCGGGGAGAAGGCGGCTCAGCACCAGGCGATTCTCCAGGGCGTAGCCAGCCCCGACCGGGGCCTGGGTGCGGTCGCGCAGGATCATCCACTGGCCCTGGGGAGTCCGCACCAGGTCGGTGCTGTAAAGCAAGAGTCGGCTCTGGCTGGCCACCGGCAACCCGTGACAGGGACGCAAGAAGCCCGGGTGAGCGAAGACCAGCTCAGGCGGCAGGAGGCCCTCGCGCACAAGGTCCTGGGCGCCGTAGACATCCTCGAGCACCAGGTCGAGCAGCTGGGCACGCTGCACGAGGCCGGCTGAGAGGCTGGTCCACTCGCTCTCGTCGAGCAGGAGAGGAAGCGGATCGAGCTCCCAGGGACGCTCGAGCCCACCCGGGTCGCCGTGCACGTTGAAGGTAACCCCGTTCTCGCGCATGAGACGCCGCACCTCGGTCCACCTGCGAGCCAGCGTCTCTGCGCCCATGGCTTCAAAGGAGCGCAAAAAGGAGGACCAGTGCGGCCGCACTCCCCCCTGGGCGTGCATCTCGTCAAACGTGAGCGGGATCGGCTCGTAGCCGGCGGCCGCGGTCTGCATGAATCGTGATCAAGTTCCAGCGCCGTGGAGGAAATCCTGGCGCCCATCTTTGGCGGAGCAGAGGAGGGGGCCCGGGCGCGTCTAAAATGCTGGCCATGCGAGCCGTCACGCTCACCCTGGTGGTCGCCCTGAGTCTCCTGGTCTCAGCCCAGGCTCCTCAGCCGCCGCAGAAGCCAAGGACTCTAGTTGACTACCAGACCGAGCTCGGGCTGAGCGACGAGCAGGTTGCTGATGTAAAGCGCACTCTAGACCGCTTCAAGTCCGAGATCAAGGCCTATCAGTCCAGCCTGGTCGAGACCGAGCAGAGCCTGGTGGACATGATCAATCAGGGCGGTTCGATTCAGGAAATCAAGGCCAGGTTGCGCCAGAGCTCGGACCTGCGCTTTCAGTTGCGCTACCTCGACGTGGTCACCTCGCGTAAGGTGGAAGCCATCTTGACCGCCGAGCAGATGGCCAGGTGGCGCGAGATCCAGCAGAAGAAGGGGCAGGCCCGTTAGATGAGAGTTATTCTGCTGCTGGCGCTCTTGATGGCAACGGCCTGGGCCGAGCCCAAGAGCCTGGTCGACTTTCGCCAGGAGCTCAAGCTCTCAGACCGGCAGGTTGAGGCCATCACCAGCACCCTGCAGCGCTTTCAAGAGGAAAACGTTACTTTACGCTTCAAGCTGGGCGTGGCCGAGCGCGAGACGGCCAGTCTGGTGGAACGTCGAGGAGATCTAGCCGCCATCAAGGCCAACCTGAAACAGGCCTCCGACCTGGAATACCAGATGCGCCTCCTGGACCTGGAGACCTCGCGCAGGGTGGAGGAGATCCTGAGCCCCGAGCAGTTGAAGAGGTGGCAGGCCATCCAGTCCAAGGAAAGGCGGAGAAAGCCGTGAGATGGGGGGGCCTGGTGCTGGCAACCGTATTCTTTGGGTGCTCTCCCCAGGGCCCGATAGAGGCCGAGAAGGCCGAGCAGTGCCTGACCAACCTGCAGGGCCTGTGGGAGCCGATGGAGTTCTACATGACCGACCACCACGGCCAGTACCCGGCCCGGCTCGAGCAACTGACCGCCCCGGGCCCCGCCCGCCAGGAGCCCTATGTCTCCAGCCTGCCCGCCTGTCCGCCGGGTTGGAGCTACGTCTACGAGGTGCAGCCAGGCACGGTCAGTCGCTATACCTTGCTCTGCCGCAGTCAGGTGAGCACGCCAGGGCTCACGCCGGACTATCCGCGGATGACCTCGGACAGCCGTCCGGCGAGCCACCCCTGACGGGCCTGATTAACGGCGCAGATCAAGCGTTACGGGGAACTCGGGATTGAGCTCCAGCGGCGGCGCCTCGACCGCGCCGGGCGTGTGTCCGGTGGAGAAGAATCGCGCCGTGCGCCGGGCCTCGGCCTCGTAGGCGTTGACCGGGAAGGTATCGTAGCTGCGCCCCCCGGGATGGGCCACGTGATAGGTGCAGCCTCCGATGGATCGGCTGGACCATGTATCCACCAGGTCCAGCACCAGCGGCGTGTGTACTCCGATCGTGGGGTGCAGGCAGTGAGGCGGTTGCCAGGCCCGATAACGGACGCCAGCCACGAACTCTCCCCGCACGCCGGTAGGGGTCAAAGGCAGCCGGCGTCCGTTGCAGGTTACCGCGTGGCGTGAATCGGTCATCCCTCGCACGGTGACCTCGACCCGTTCCAGCGAAGAGTCGACGAAGCGCACTTGACCGCCAAGACCGGGGGTCTCGCCCAGCACGTGCCAGGGCTCGAGCGCAACCCGCAGCTCCAACTCCACCCCCCGGTGCAGGACCGCGCCCAGGCGAGGGAAGCGGAACTCGAAGTGGGCCTCGAACCACTCCCGAGCAAAGGGAAAGCCAGCCTGCTCGAGGTCGGAGAGCACCTCGTAAAAGTCCCGCCTCACAAAGTGGCTCAGCATGAAGCGGTCGTGAAGATCCGTGCCCCAGCGCACCAGCGGGGCGCGGTACGGCTCGCGCCAGAGCCAGGCGGTCAGGGCTCGCAGCAGGAGTTGCTGGGCCAGGCTCATCCGGTAATCGGGAGGCATCTCGAAGTTGCGGAACTCGACCAGCCCGCGCCGCCCGCTGGGACCGTCGGGCGAATAGAGCTTATCGATGCAGAACTCGGCCCGATGGGTGTTCCCGGTGGCATCGGTGAGAAGATGGCGGAAGACCCGGTCGACCAGCCAGTAGGGTGCCTCGTCGTCAATGCTTCGAGCGCTCGTGTCGTCGCTGCGAATCTGCTCGAAGGCGATCTCCAGCTCATAGAGACTGTCGTGACGGGCCTCGTCCAGGCGCGGGGCCTGGCTGGTGGGGCCGATGAAGAGCCCTGAGAAGAGGTAGCTCAGCGAAGGGTGATTGATCCAGTAGGCCAGCATGCTGCGCAGCAGGTGCGGTCGACGCAAGAAGGGGCTGTCGGCCGGGGTGGAGCCGCCCAGTATGAGGTGGTTGCCGCCCCCGGTACCGCAATGACGGCCGTCGAGCATGAACTTCTCGGCCCCCAGCCGGGTCTGGCGGGCCAGGTCATACAGGGTGCGGGTCTTCTCGGCCAGCTCGCGCCAGCTCGCAGAAGGATGCAGGTTCACCTCGATCACGCCCGGGTCCGGGGTGACACTGAAACAGACCAGGCGCGGGTCATCGGGCGGGGCATAACCCTCGAGCATCACGGGCATCTCGAGCCTGGCAGCGGTATCTTCGATGGCCTGGAGCAGCTCGAAGTAGTCGTCCGCGGTGGAAAAGGGCGGCATGAAGACGTAAAGACGACCGTGTCGGGGTTCGACGCAGGCAAAGGTACGGATCACCCGAGCCGGTGCCGGGGGGCCCGCCGGAGCATACGGGTGATGCTCGCGCTGCATGGCGGTGACCGAGGCGGTGGCGCGCACGGTGCGCTGTTCGGGCAGAGGCGCCCGCTCCTCGAAGCTGTCCGGCATGGCTGGCCAGGGAAATTCTGCCTTACTGACCCAGGGCAGCGAATCGAGCGGAAGTCGATAGCCCATGGGCGAGTCACCGGGCATGAGGCGCATCGGCTCGCGGCGAATCTGCACCTGCTCGGACTGCCAGACGGCGCCGCTGTGGCTCTGTTGCAGTCGCAGGGGGAGAGAGTAGCCGATCACGTTGCCCAGCCCCCCACTGAAGACACGGGCCAGGCGGGCCCGCTCCTCCTCGTCGTCGAGGTTGGATTCCAGAGGATTCACGTTGACCGGCAAACGGGACTCGCGCCAGAGGAAGTAGGCGATGTCTTCATAGCCCGGAGATACGTGTTCGGGCGAGACGCCCAGGTCTTCGGCCAGGGCCAGCATGAAACGCCGCGCCTCCTCGGGCCCGTAACCGTAGTCCTTCTCCTCGTCGGCCATCCAGCGGACATCGCGCCAAAGCGGGAGACCATCCTGGCGCCAGATAACGCTCAATGCCCAGCGGGGCAGCGACTCTCCCGGGTACAGCTTGCCCTGGCCGTAGTGACGCACGGCTCCGCTGGCGAAAGCCTTCTCGAGCCGCAGCATCAACTGGCCGGCCAGCTTGCGTTTGGCCTCGCCCAGAGCGGTCACGTTCCACTCGTCGCCGTCCATGTCATCCACCGAGACGAAGGTCGGCTCTCCGCCCATGGTCAGGCGAACATCCTGGGATGAAAGCTCCTCGTCGACCCGATCTCCCAGCTCCAACAGCCGCTCCCAGGCCGCCTCGGAGTATGGGAGCGTGACCCGGGGTGCCTCGCGGATCCGGGTGACCCGCATCTGGTAGGAGAAATCCTCTCGGGGCGAGTCACCGGTGAAACCAAACGAGCCCGTGACCGGAGCCGCCGTCACCGGCTCGGCGGCGCAGGCCAGCGGCAGATGGCCCTCGCCGGCCAGCAGGCCCGAGGTGGAGTCGAGTCCCACCCAGCCGGCCCCGGGCAGGTAGACTTCCGTCCAGGCGTGCAGGTCTGCAAAGTCCTCCTCCACTCCAGTCGGCCCGTCCAGCGGCTTGACATCAGCCTTGAGCTGAATCGAGTAGCCGCTCACGAAACGGGCAGCCAGCTTCAGATGGCGTAGGAGCTGCACCAACAGCCAGGCGAAATCGCGGCAGGAGCCCCCGCCCTTCGTCAGGGTTTCCTCGGGAGTCTGCACTCCCGGCTCCAGGCGAATATCATACTTGAGGCGTTTCTGAAGAGCTTGATTGAGCTCGACCAGATAGTCCACCATGCGCATGTCGCTGCGGCGCAGCTCCTCAACCAGAGCCTGCAGGCGGGGGCCGGCCGGCTCGACCTCGAGATAAGGGGTTAACTCTCGGGCCAGCTCAGGGGGATATTCGAAGGGATATTGCTCGGCGTACTCCTCGAGAAAGAAGTCAAAGGGGTTGATCACCGTCAGCTCGGCCACCAGGTCTACCTCGATGGTGAGCTCGTCGGTCAGCTCGGGGAAGACCAGCCGGGCAAGATAATTATTATAGGGGTCCTGCTGCCAGTTCAGGAAGTGATGCTTGGGATGAACCCGCAGACTGTAGCTGGTGACCGGAGTACGGCAGTGAGGCGCAGGCCGCAGGCGGATAACGTGAGGCTGGAGCTGCAGGTAGCGATCATAGCGGTAGGTGGTCTTGTGATTGAGAGCGACCCGAATTGGCATGGCCGGCCCTTCTCGGCCAAGTGGCGCATCCCTACTGGCTCCGGAGGTGCAAGACCTCGACCCTGGGTTTCACGCCTTCGACCCGATTGAAGTTCAACCAGGTTGGAAGTTGCACAGAGAGAGTCTGGCCTGTCTCCAGGCGTCCGACCTTCTCCCCGTAGCGGCCCACGACGTTCCCGGCCCCGTCCAGAACCTCGACCGTCACCGCCACCCCCTCCACCGCCGGCCCCGCATTCTTGATCAGTGCGTAACCGCGCAATGATTGGAGGTCGGGACGCGCGGAATCTCTGGCCAGAGCGAACGAAACCCTCAGGAGCTCCACTTTGGAGCCCTGCTCACCGGCTTTGATCACCGGGCGCTCAGCGCTGGAGGCACCGGGCAGAGCGGTGGGTGCGTAGAGGTCAGCGGTGCCGAGCTCACGATTGAGGCGGTAGTCAGAGTTGACCGCTCGAGCCAGCTCGGACACGCTGACAAAGAGACGCCCCTGAGCCATCCCTGCTCCGGGGTCAATCTGGCGGCCTTCGAAAAAAATCGGCAGGGGCTCGGTGAGCCGGGGATTGGGACCCTCTCCCCCCAGCCGGATGGAGATAGCCGCCTGGTCTTGCTCCCAGCTGCACCCCAGAGCCCTCAGCAGGTCGTCCAGTGGAGCGTAAAGCTCGCTCCCCACGGTCCGTATCGGGCCCTCGAAGGGACGATTGCGCACGAACAGCTCGAGGGCCTGGCCTTGAGCTGGGGCAAGCAGTGCCAACAGCAAAAGCACCAGCAGGGCAGCAAAGTAGGGTCCAGGCGGGGCCAGCTCGGCCCTCTTCTCCGGGGGTACTTTGTCGTGCTGGTAGGGGCAGTGGCGACAGCCACTGCCACAGCAAAAGCCTCGGCGCAGATGGAAGCGCTCGGTGAAGACAAGCAACCCGTTGTCGTAGTAAAATTCGTCCTCAGCCAGCGAAGCCATCGCCAAACACTTCCTGCACTTTCTGATAGAGCCCTCCCAGCCGCTCCTTACGGGCCGGACGCAGATCGGGCCCGAGCAGGGCGTGCCGGGTGAAGCCGGTGGCGATCAGCTCGCCTTCTAGCTGATTGCGGGTCATGCGGTAGCTCATCTCGATGCGCAATCCTTTCAACCACTCGGGACGGGTCTGGAGTATGAGCACATCGCCATAGCGGGCACCAGAATTCAGGCGATAGCTGACCTCGATGACCGGAGCCCGCAGACCTTGCCGCTCGAGCTCAGCATAGTGGCAGAGATACTGCTCAAAGAACTCGGTTCGGCCCACCTCAAAGTAGACCGGAAAGTGGGAGTGGTGGACCACCCCCATCTGGTCGGTTTCGGCATAGCGGACGGGCAGCCGGGTGACTTGAACGATCTTCACGCAGGCAGTTTCGTCTCGGGTCTGGAAGCTCCCGCCCGTGAAGTGCATCTTGTTCGACTGGGATGGCGTGCTAGCCGACTCCCTCACCCACTACTTCGAGCTCTATCAGGCGGTCAGCCAGCATTTTCATAAGCCTCTCCCGATCCGCTCCCCTCAGGAGTTCCGTGACTGGTACGAGCCGCGGTGGGAAGAAAACTACTACGAGATGGGCTTCAGTGCAGATGAGCTGCCGGCGGCGCTGGAATGGGCCATCAACTGGCTCGACTACTCACAGGTGCAGCTTTTCGCCCCGGTCCCCGCCATGCTCACTCGCCTGGCCGCCGAGTGGCCCCTGGCCATCGTCTCGACCACGCCCTCACCCATCATCCGCAAGCGCCTGGCTGTGGAGGGCCTGGAAGAGTTGTTCCGCCTCGTCACGGGCGGCGAGGATGGCTCTAGCGAGAAGGTCGAGAAGATCGATCTCACGCTCTCCCGGCTCGGGCTGCGTGAGGGCGTGATGGTGGGGGATACCCGCCTGGACGTGGAGGCGGCAGCCCATCACGGGCTCAAGACCGTGGCCGCCACTTATGGCTGGCAATCCCCCGCTCGGGTGCTGGCGGCCGGACCCGACTTCACGGCCGAACGCCCGGAGGAGCTCGAGGCGGCCGTGCGGCAGGCCCTCGGGGTGTGAGCCAGAGCACAGCCCTGACGGCGAGGTAAGAGTAAAATCAGTCAGGGGGCAATCCTTTAAAATCAGCTTCGTGACCGGAGAGCCTCGCCATGCGCGTGCTGGAAACCTCACTGTTGGCCGAGAACCAGTCCCTGGCCCGTCAGAACGTAGACCTGGCCCTGGCTCTTGAAGACAGCGAAGCCCGCTCGACCGAGTTGCGTCGCCGCCTGGAGCTAGTAGAGGAAGAGCGAGCGCGGGGGAGGTTCCAGGTGCGCCGCCTTGAGCTCGAGTTGCGCACCGCCATCTCCAAGCTGGCCGAGCTGCGCAGCGAATTGCGCCAGGCCCAGAGCTACCGCGACGCCCTGAAGTCGCTGCTGGCCGAGCGCGTCGCCTGGTCTCCCCCAACCCCCTCTCAGGAGGTCCTGGAGGGCGGCACACCGGGGGAAGTTTACTGCCAGGTGCTGCAGGAAGTGCTCGGCCCACCCGGCCGTTCCCTGGTGGAGGAGCTGTATCGCCGCTGCCAAGTGGACCTCAAGAGCACTCGCGCGGAGGAAGTGGCCCGCGTGACGGAACGCCTGCAGCCGGTGGCAGTTCGGCTGGCCCGCAGCCCGGAGCAGGTGGAGCGAGTCAAACTGGGCCTCAACCGTTGCCGGAGGACTCTGCACCTGCCCCGACAGGCAAATTCGCCATTGCGGGGGGCGTCGGTGACCTGAGACGAAACGAAGCAAGCCCGCCCCGAAAGGCGAGCTGCTCGATCAACCGGACTGTTTTTAGCTTAGCCGAAAGCAGCGCCCATGAGGCCGCCGGCGATGGCTCCAGCCATCGGTCCGCCGCCGATCGCCCCGGCCAGGAAGCCGAGTGCAGCGCCTTTGATCGCGCCCGTGACGGCGCCTGCTCCACCCACGGCCACGGCCCCGATGGCAGCGCCGGCCAGGGCTCCCTTGCCCTCTCCGGCCGCCGCGCCGGCCACGGCGCCCATCACGCCGCCCACGACGGCGCCGATAATCCCGTGTACCGCGGCTCCCACGCCTGCGGTGGCCAGGACGCCGCCTCCGGAGATGGCCAGGGTGATGGCTCCACCAATGGCACCGGTGGCGGCCCGGGTGAGCACGCGGCCCGGGCTATAGTAGCTGGGCTTGCTGTCCGAGTTGGAGCTCAAAGAAAGATTGTCGGAGATGCTCTTGCCCAGGCTGGAGAGGCTCGGGGCGGCGGCGCTGGTTGCGCGGGTGTAGCTGGGAGCGCTGGTGGTGATGGTCATTGGTGGGGTCCCCTTTCGCAAGCTGTCTTTGTTTTGTTTGTGCCGGCATCATACTCGTCAGCGCGAAGAGCACAACAGACAGTGTTTGCCCTTTTGTTAGCCACTTGTTGCCGCCTCGCCGGCCTTTCAGGGTTTTTGGGGAGGAACCGATCAGGCGAACAAGAAGCCGGGTCCCATGCGAACCGTGCTGGTGATCGACGACGAAGACGACATCCGCGAGGTCGCCCAGGTCAGCCTGGAGGCTCTCGGCGGCTGGAACGTCCTGACCGCCTCCTCGGGCAGCCAGGGAATCGAGCGGGCCACCTCCGACCAGCCCGACGCCATCTTGCTGGACGTGATGATGCCCGGCATGGATGGGCCGACGACCTTTCAGAAGCTCCAGGCCGAGGAAGGCACCAGAGGCATCCCCGTCATCTTTCTGACCGCCAAGGTGCAGGCTGCCGATCGGCAGCGCTTCGCGGACCTGGGCGTGGCCGGGGTGATCGCCAAACCGTTCGATCCGATGACCCTGGCCGGGGACATCGCCGCCTTGCTCAGGTGGCCAGACGGACCCTAGGTCTGGCAGGGAAAACCGCTCAGGAAAGCTAAGTTCTGCTGACGCGATTGCCGTCGGAGGTCTGCTTTTGCCCGATTCGCCCCACAGACCCGGTTCGGGGGATTCGCCCGATTCAGGCGCTCTGCCGGGGGCATCCGGTTCACAGAAGCCCCGCCGGTCAAGCCTCGACCCCCTCGGACTGGGTGCCGGCAACGAGCCGCCGCGGCCGAAGGGTCCGGCTCTGGATCCGCTTGGCCTGAGCAAGCCGCCCCTCGATCCGCTGGCTCTGGCCAATCAATTGCTGGCCGCAGCGGAAGGGCCCTCGGCTCCCGCCCCGCCAACCCCGTCCCCTCCGCATCGTCCGCCACGCACCGGCTCGCTTGACCCGCTGGGCCTGGGCAACCGGCCTCTCGAGCCGCGACCGCCCGATCAGAACACCACCCAGCGTATGCAGGCCATTCCCCAGCCACCCGCCCCGCCGCGCACCGATGCGGGCACCACTCAGCGCATGCAGATGCCCCAACTGCCGCCTGACGCCGCAGCCCCCCGCCCCCCCGCGCCCGACGCCGGCACCACCCGGCGCATGCAGATTCCTGAATTGCCAGCAACCAAAGCACCCGACCTGGGAGCCCGGCCTCCCCAGCGCCCCGTGCCACCCCCGCCCGATGCCACTGGCACCACCCGGCGCATGCAAATCCCTGAATTCCCAGCAGCCAAAGCTCCCCAGCCCCCCGCAACTCCTGATGCCGGCACGACCCGGCGAATGCAAATCCCCGAGCTTCCCGCTTCACCGCCCTCTGTACGCAAGCCATCGACCGGATCCGAGTCGGCGCCTACGATGCGCATGCAATCCCTGCCTGAAGCCGAGGCAAAGTCCAAGGGCTCCGAATCCCCCACTCTGCGGATGCAGGCCATCCCGGAGGCGGATACCAGCCATCGCAAACCAACCACCCCGCCCGATTCGGGCACCACCCGTCGCATCACGACCCTCTCCGAAGCTAACACCACCCAGAGAATGAATCGGGAGGACCTGCGCAAAGAGGCCCAGAAGCGCGGCGGTCCACAGTGGGGAAGGCCCACCCAGAAAATCCCCGACGAAACTCCGTCCGACTCCAAGGCGGTCGGGTCTTACAAGGTCGGCCCGGTGGTGAAAGCAGGCGGAGGGGGAGGCGCGGCTCCCGTGCGAGCCGCGTCGCGCCCGCGCCGCGAACGACCAGGTCAGGCCCCTCCCCCGGGCTTCCTAGCCCTCCAGATGAAGCGTCTGGGCAAGACTTTCGACCCGCGTCAACGCATCAGCCAGGACGACGTGGTGATCTTTACCCGCCAGTTCTGCGCCATGGTGACCTCCGGTCTGCAATTGCACCAGTCTCTCTACTTTTACGCCGAGAGCGAGCCAGATCATCCCCTGGCGAAGGTGATCGGCGAGGTGGCCGAGCGAGTCGGGGAGGGCAACACGCTCTCTCACAGCATGAGCCGCTACCCGGACATCTTCTCAGAAGTCTACATTGGCCTGATCGCTGCGGGCGAGTCAACCGGCATGCTCTCCCCGGTACTCAGCAAACTTGCCGACCTTTCGGAGAAGAACCAGCGGATCCGTAAGAAAGTCTGGTCCACCCTCACCTATCCGATGGTGCTCCTGGCCGTCTCCTGCCTCTGCATTTTCGCCTTCCTCTATTTCGTGCTGCCGATGATGGTACCACTCTTCAGCACTCTTGCGGTGCAACTGCCTCTGCCCACTCGCATGCTGCTCACCCTGAGCGAGGTCATCAAACATCCTGTCTTTATTGGAGCCGCTATCGCCGCCCCGATATTGCTGTGGATGAGCTGGCCGTTCATCAATACCATGTTGCTCAGTAATCCGGCTCGATTACGAAGTTTGCACCGAATTCCTCTGGACATTCCGCACGTCGGGCGCATGGTGGAGAAGGTGATCACGGCACGCATTCTCTTCTCCATGGCCACCTTGCTCGACTCCGGCTACGCCCTCAACGCCACCCTGGAGAAATGCGAGAAGGTGGCCGGCAACGCCGAGATCGCCTGGAGGCTGCGCAAGGCCCGCGAGATGCTGGTCGAAGGTTGCTCGGCCGCTGAGTGCCTGGGCCGGGCCCAGGTCTTTCCAAGCGGGGCTATCCAGATGATCGCCGTCGGCGAGGAGGCCGCCCACCTGTCCGAGATGATCTCGCGAGTAGCCCAGGTTTTCGAAGACGATGTAGAGTTGGCCCTGCTCGACCTGGCGGCCATGCTCGAACCTGCCATCCTCATCGGGATGGGCCTGGTGGTCGGCTTCGTGGTTCTGGCCGCGGTGATGCCCACGGTACAGTTGCTCAACCACCTGTAGTTGAGCCGTGCTGAGGTTTCCGGACCGCCGGCAGACTATATAGTCTGACGGCGGCCTTTAACGCAGCTCTAACGTCCGTCCAATGCCACTCTCACACGGATGGTCTAAGCTGAAAGCGAGGAAAGAGGTGAAAGCGGAATAAGAGCCCCCAAACATAGTGAGCAGAGTGCAATCGAGCTTGCGAACACGCAACTCGCCAAGAAGTGAGCCCCCACCACGCGGGGCTCGAGTCGTTTCTCAACGAGAGTCTTCCTGCGAAGCTCGCCGCTCGGCATTGTAGAGCCCGTGGGCGATCATTTCGATGGACTCCTCGTCGAGATCGTTGGACACTTTGTTCTCGCGGGCCAAAATGGCCCTTGCCCGGGCCCGGTAAAAGCCCAGATCAACCACGTCTGCCACCCGCGCCTGCCCCTGCTCCTCGCCCTCCACCGCCGACCCCTCCTGACGGGGCAACTCATGGGAACTGGTCGGACCACCTGTGACGCGCAGAAACTGGCTCGCGACCGCCTCCACCAACATGCGCATCCGTTCGAGGTTCTTCAGGCTGGCCTCTGCTTCTTCCAGACTGATGCCCTCGGGCCGTTCGCCAAAGAACCACCAGAGGGGTTTCTCCAGCACCCGGGTCAGTCGCAGCAGCATGGCCACAGTCAGCTCCCGACGCCCGGTGAGATACTCCCCCACTTCTTGTGGGCTGCAACCAACTTCGGCAGCCAGCTCCTGGGTGGACTTGCCGGTGGCCACGTGGGCCCGGTGCAAGCGCGAACGGATCAGACCGACTTTTTCCTGAACAGCTTCCTCGTACATGGGGCTTTCGCTTCGACGCTCACCCGGCCGCGCCTTTCCGAACGCCCGTTCAGCGTCGAATGACCAGCAGGCGAATCTCACTCATCTCCTCCATCGCATAGCGCACCCCTTCGCGCCCGAAACCGCTCGCTTTCACGCCTCCGTAGGGCATGTTATCCACCCGGAAGGTGGGATAGTCGTTGACCACGATTCCCCCGAACTCAAGCCGGTCAAAGGACTCAAGCACCCGCTCAAGGTCGCGGGTGAACACCCCGACCTGCAGGCCGAAGGGAGAGTGGTTGGCACGCCCCAGGGCCTCATCAAAATCTTCATAGGGAGCGACCACGGTGACCGGACCAAAAACCTCGCAGCGGCTCACGTCGGCCTCCGGCGGGACGTTCTCGAGCACGGTGGGACGATAGAAAGGCGACTCGGCCACCCCGCCGCACACGACCCTGGCCCCGGCGGAACGGGCCCTGTCGACCCAATCCGCGATGCGCTCCACCTCACGAGGATGAATGAGAGGCCCGCAAACCGTACGCTCCTCGCTCGGGTCGCCGACCGGCAACTGTTCCACCGCCTGACGGTAGCGCTCGACAAACTCGCCGTAAATCGGCCGGTGCACCAGAACGCGTTGCACCGAGATACAGACCTGACCAGCGTAGGAGTAGCCCCCTACGGCCAGTCGTGGGACAGTGAAGTCGAGATCAGCGTCCGAATGCACCACTACCGGAGCATTGCCGCCCAGCTCAAGTAAAACTTTCCTGGTGCCGGCTCGGGCCTTGAGCTGCCAACCTACAATGTCCGAGCCAGTAAAGCTGAGAACGCGCAAGCGATCATCCTCGAGCATCAGCGGAGCGTGCGCATTGTCCATCGGCAGCACGGACAGCCAGCCCGAAGGCAACCCGGCAGCCCGAGCCACCTCCGCCAGCCTGAGAGCGGTCAAAGGGGTCGCGGGAGCCGGCTTGGACACTACCGGGCAGCCTGCAGCCAATCCGGGAGCCACCTTGTGGGCCACCAGGTTGAGAGGAAAGTTGAAGGGCGAGATGGCGGCTACCGGGCCCGCCGCCACACGCCGGCTGAAGCCCAGGTAGCCCTGACCGGCCGCGGCCGCGTCTAAGGGCACTTCCTCCCCGGCAAAGACCAGGGCCTCGGCGGCCGCCAGAGAGAAGGTGGCGATGGCCCGCTGCACCTCCGCCCGCGCGTATTGCACCGGCTTGCCGGCTTCGGCCACGATCAAGCGGGTGAACTCCTCGGCCTCCGCTGCGAGGCCCTGAGCGATGGCCAGCAACCAGGCCGACCGCTGCTGGCGGGTGGCCCCCTGGCGCCAGGCGGCCTCGGCCAGGGCGGCAGCTCGGGACAGCTCCGCGGGGCCAGCCTGGCATACACGAGCAAATTCCTGGCGATTGTAGGGATTGACCACGGAGGCGACCGAGTCGGTCTTGACCGCATCGGCTCCGATGTAGCATGGATACAGGGTCGTGGTGCTCATCCGCAGGGGTTCTCGCGGGCGCACCCGACAGCCTGCCTGAAGGAGCAACCATATGCCGCGCCTGTCCGACCACTTCAAGGGCCGCCAGCCCTCGTCCATCCGGCTCGCCTCTATCAAGTTCGCCGCCCGTCAGGATGGCACCCAGGCCGTCAATGTGGCCATCGGCAACGTCTCCCTGCCCATGCACCCGGCCATGGTCGAACGCCTGCACCAGCTCAACCGCACCTTCTCGGATGGAGTGGTAAAATACACCGCCACGGTGGGCACCGACGAGTGCCGCCAGGCCTTTCTTAACGTGATTGCCGCCAGCGGCTGCTCCACCGAGGGTCTACACGTGCAGGTGACCGACGGTGGCAGCCAGGCCATGGAGCTGGTCATCCTGGGCGTTTGCGGGCCCGCGGGCAGCTCCGAGCGGCCGTTGCTCTTGATCGAGGCCGCCTACACCAACTACATCGCCTTCGCCAGCCGATTGGGTCGGGCCACCGTATCCATCTGCCGCCAACTCGACGACGACGGCCGCCTCAGCCTGCCCGAGCCGGCCGCCATCGAGCAGCGGATCATGCAGACGCGCCCCGGAGCTCTCGTGGTCATTCCCTATGACAACCCCACCGGCCACTTCTACGACCAGGAGACGCTGGTCGAACTGGCCAGGCTGTGTGTCAAGCACGATCTATGGCTCATCTCCGACGAGGCCTACCGCGAATTGCACTATACCGGAGAGCGCACCTCCAGCGTGTGGTCCATCACCGAAGCCGAGGTGCCCGGCATCACCGGTCGGCGCATCAGCCTGGAAACGGCTTCCAAGGTCTGGAACGCCTGCGGCCTGCGAATCGGAGCGCTCGTGACCGACAGCCTCGAGTTCCACACCCAGAGTGTAGCCGAGAACACCGCCAGCCTCTGCTCCAACACGCTGGGACAGCACGTTTTCGCGGCTCTAGCCCAAGTCGACCATCCCGCCCTGCAGGACTGGTTCAGTCGCCAGCGGGCTTACTATTTCAAGATGATGCAGGAGTTCACCCGGCGCACCCGCGAGCTGAATCCCGAGCTGATCATATCCCGCCCAGACGCCGCCCTCTACAGCATCGTGGACGTGCGCCGGGTCGACCCCAACTTCGATGGGCAAGATTTCGTGCTCTACTGCGCCACCGAGGGTTACGTCGAGCTCAACGGCAAGAAACTCACTCTCTTGACCGCTCCGATGGACGGGTTCTATTCGGTGGAGCCCAACCCCGGACGGACCCAACTGCGGGTGGCCTACGTGGAGACGCCCGAGCGCATGCAGTTGGTGCCAGAGCTGCTCACGGCCCTGCTGGGCCAGTATCTGCAACGTAAAATGGCCGTGATTTAGGCCGTTAAGGCGCGTTGAACGCTTCATGAATTTGCTCGGAGCCGTCCAACGCGGGACTCTACAAGGAAAAGGATCCAATCTGCAGGGCGAAGAAGCCGCGCCCTGCTTTACGAAGTTCACTTTAGAGGAGTTTCCAATACCATGCTTTTGAAAAGCGGCCTGCTCGAGCCTCTCAACCAGCAGATCACCAACGAGTTCCACGCCCACACCCAGTATGTGGCCATCGCCACCTATTTCGACGACCAGGGTCTACCCGAGTTGGCGGGACATTTTTACCACCAGTCAGAGGAAGAGCGCGATCACGCCATGAAATTCGTGCGCTACATCCTGGATGCCGGCGCCCGACCGACCATCACCGGCATTCCCGACATCAAGAACGACTTCAGCTCGGCTTCCGAGGCGGTCAAGTTCGCTCTCGACCAGGAGTTGAAGGTCACCGAGCAGATCAATGACCTGGTCCGTCTGGCCATCGAGAAGTCGGACTACACAACCCATACCTTCCTGCAGTGGTTTGTGACCGAGCAGGTTGAGGAGGTCAGCTCCATGAGCAACCTTCTCCAGATCATCAAGCACGCCGGCAACAGCTTGCTGCTCGTGGAAGACTACGTCCGCCGCCAGAGTGGTGCGGGCCGCGGCGGCGACAGCAGCGCCGGCTGACCGACTTCGTCGCCTGGACCGCGGGATTTGATTCTGAACCCGTCGCCCGCGGCTGAAAGTGCCCTCCCCCCACGGGAGGGCTCTTTTCGTTTTGCCGGCGAGGTTCCAGGATACGGGGCGCGGGGCCAGAAACTTTCCTGGGTTGGGCCTGTCCTATCTTGCCAGAACCCAGGGGAGGAAGTCCAACGTGAAGCGCTATTCTGCCACACTCTTCTGTCTGCTGATCCTGCTGCTGGGCCTGCAGGCGCCGGCCCAACCTCCGCCCCAACGCCAGCAGCTTCCTTACCGTCAGGCCGGCCTGACCGAGCGCCAGGCGGCCGCTCACCTGCTCGACCGACTGGCCTACGGCCCTCGGCCGGGCGACATCGACCGGGTGGTCCAGATGGGCCTGGAGCACTGGGTAGACCAGCAGTTGGACGGCAACCTTCCCGACCCCCCGCCCCTGACCGCTCGCCTCAAGTCGATGCCAGCAATGTCGCTCTCAGCCGAGCAGCTGGTCGAGAAATACCCTCCGCTTCCCAAAGTGCGCCAGGAAGCCATTCAGGCGGGGGCGGTCACGAAAGACGACAGGGAGGATCTGGGCAACAAGGCCTATCGCCAGAAGCTGATCCGCTTTGGCATCGAGCGCGGCTACCGCCCGGCGCGCGAGCTCAACCAGCAGCTGGTGAGCCAGAAAATCCTGCGGGCCGTCTACGGGCAGAACCAACTCAGCGAGGTGCTGACCGACTTCTGGTTCAACCACTTCAACGTCTCCTTGACCGACAACCAGTGCCGCCTGCAGATCTTCAGCTACGAGCGCGACGCCATTCGCCCGCGGGTGCTGGGCAGTTTTCGCGGCCTGCTGGGCGCGACCGCCAAGCACCCGGCCATGCTGCTCTACCTCGACAACGCCCAATCCACTGCCTCCAAGGGGGCTACCACCACCCTGGATGACAAGATGGAGCAGCTGCCCCCAGGCCTGCAGACCCAGGCTCGACAGAAGGCCGAGCAGCTCAAGAAGCGCCGGACTCAAGGCATCAATGAGAACTACGCCCGCGAGCTGATGGAGCTGCACACGCTGGGCGTGGACGGCGGATACACCCAGAAAGACGTGCAGGAAATGGCCCGCATCCTGACCGGCTGGACCGTTAATCCGGCCGTCATCGGGCGCAAGCTGCCTCAGCTCGAGCGGGCCAAGAAAGTGGGCGCCGTGGTCGACGGCAGCTTTCTATTCCGACCCGACGCTCACGACTCGGGAACCAAGGTGGTGCTGGGACGAACCTTCCCGGCCGGCCGGGGGCTGGAAGAGGGCGAGCAAGCTCTCGACCTCCTGGCCGCTCACCCCTCCACGGCCCGATTCGTGACCGGCAAACTGGCCCGCTGGTTCGTCTCCGACAACCCGCCTGTCAGCCTGGAGAAACGCCTGTCGGCCACCTTCCAATCCAGCCGGGGCGACATGCGGCAGGTCATGCGCACGCTTATCTACTCGCCCGAGTTCTGGAGCGCCGAGGCGCGCCGCTCAAAGATCAAGTCGCCCTTCGAGCTGGCCGTCAGCTCTCTGCGCGCCCTGGACGCCGAGGTAGCGCCGTCGCGCGAGCTCTACGAGTGGATCACCGACATGGGCCAGCCCCTCTACGCCTACCAGGCCCCCACCGGCTTTCCCGACCGCAGCGAGAACTGGGTCAACCCCGGGCTGCTCTTGACCCGGATGAACTTCGCCCTGAGCCTGGCCTCGCACCAGGTGCCGGGAGTCAAGTTCGACCTGACCCGACTCAACGGTGGAAAACAACCCGACAACGTCAACCAGGCGCTGGAGAGGTATGCCCGGCTGCTCTTGCCCGAGCGCGACCACAAAGGCGTGGTCGCCCTGCTCGGTCCCAAGGTGAACGACCCCGAATTCGCCCGCAAAGTGGCCGAGGCCGACAAGCCAACCACCGAAGCGCCCATGCTCGACGAGGAGGGCCCCCGTCGTCGCTCGCGCAAAGCCCGCACCGGCCCGGTGGAGCCGGTGACCCAGGTGGTGGGCATCATCCTCGGCTCGCCCGAGTTCCAAAGACAGTAGGAGGTCAGCATGTGGAGTCGACGCGCCTTTCTCAAAGCCGGGGCAGTGGGGATGTTCTCGCTCACCCTGGGCGGCACACCCACCTTCCTGGCCCGGGCTGCCCACGCGGCCAACACCAAAAAGCCCCAGACGTTGGTGTGCATCTTCCAGCGCGGCGCCATGGACGGGCTGATGGCGGTTACCCCCTTCAATGACCCCAACCTCCGCACGCTGCGCCCTCGCCTGGCGATGAGCGTGGCCCAGGGGCAACTGCTCGACCTGGATGGCCGCTTCGGCCTGCACCCCGGTTTTTCCGGGCTGGAGCGATTCTATCGCGAAGGCAGGTTAGCCATCGTTCACGGTATGGGCTCGCCCGACAACACCCGCTCGCACTTTGACGCCCAGGACTACATGGAGACCGGTACCCCGGGCCGCAAAGGCACGCGCTCGGGCTGGCTCAACCGGGCCGCCGGCCTGATGGGACACGATCACACCCCGTTCTCTTGCGTCTCGCTCACCTCAGCCATGCCCCGCTCGCTCTATGGCGACTTCCCCGCCCTGGCGGTGAGCGACCTGGCCAGCTTCGGCGTGCAGGAGGCGCCGACCGGCAAGGTCAGCGCCGGCCAGAGCCTGGAGGCTCTCTACAACAACACCACTCAGGATTTGCTCAAAGGAGCTGGCAAGGACAGCTTCCAGGCCATCAAGCAGCTCAGTCGCGAGGCGGTGCGCAGCTATCGGCCCGCCAACGGGGCCGTCTACCCCAATGGAAATCTGGGTCAGAGCCTCAAGCAGATCGCCTATCTGATCAAGTCCGGTCTGGGCCTGGAGATCGCCTTCACCGAGTCGGCCGGCTGGGATACCCACGTCAACCAGGGCACCGGCCAGGGTACCTTCTTCCAGCGGGCCAACGAGTTGGCCAACTCGATCACCGCTTTCTGGACCGATCTCGGCTCGGCCTATCAGGACCACGTTTGCGTTATGACCATGACCGAGTTCGGGCGAACCTGCGGCGAGAATGGCTCGGGCGGCACAGACCACGGGCGCGGCTCGTGCCTGTTCGTGCTGGGCAACAAAGTGAAGGGGTGCCAGGTTTACGGCCAGGTACCCACTCTGGCTCGCGAGAACCTGGAAGACCAGCGCGACCTGCCAGTTACCACCGACTTCCGGGCCATTTTCAGCGAGGTGGCCGCCAGGCACCTCAAGGTGCCGGCCAACCAGACCCTGTTCCCAGGATGGAGCGGAACCCGAATGACCCTGATGAGCTGAGGCAGGGTCAGCTCGAAGGCCACTCGCGTTTGCGAATGTTGACGCCCCCAACCACCACCTGGTCGGCTTTCTCCAGCACAGACCCGGGCGTGGGAAGACTTCCCGAGCTCAGAAGATAGCCGCCCAGGGCGGCTCGAACGGCCTCCTCCCGGCTGGCTCCCTCCTCCAGGTGACCCAGCGCCACCTCGAGAGCGGGACCCACCGCTGGCGGCTCGTCCGTCAGCGCACGGACCAGGGGCTCGGCTACCCCCAGGATCCGGTCCATGGGCAGGCTTGAGGTGGCCAGGATGGGCACCGCTTCCAGGCAGGCTGGCAGAGAACCGTCCACCCTCGACCTCAATTGCTCAAGACCGGCCAGGATGGCGTTGGAGTTCCCCGGAGCCGCCAGCAGACAAGCTGCGATGCGGGGGTGTAGCTGACGGTCGGCAGGGAAGGCATCCCGCACCTGCTGCTCGATCTCCTCCATCCGATCCGGGGGCAACCTCTCTACCCTCGTCGCCGCCGCCTGAACGCCCTCCCGGCCGAGATACTCCCCGAAGAGGTCGAGTGCCACATCCGGATGCCGGTGCGTGGCCGTGTAGACCGACCAGCTGTCCTGGGGACTGAGCCCGAATCGGCTCCGCAGCTGCCCAAAGCGCGAGGCTGCCTGGCTGGCTCCCTGAGGCATGCGCTGGCGACCGTGCTCGAACAACTCCAGCGCCTGTCGGGTAGGAACGATCATGCTCGGGTCGGCGATTGCTGCAAAGGCAAGCCTGAGATCTTCGCGGGTGCGCTCGAGGTCGTCGCACAGGACGGCCTGCTCCAAAATTCCATAAACTTCAGGGCTTAGATGCTGCATTTGCAGCTGGTCATTTTCCAGCCCTCGCAGCCAGAGGCGGACCCACCGGCTCTTCTGCCACTCCGGAGACAGCCCGGACAGTAGAGGCTCCCACACCGAGCGGCACTCCACCAGAGCCTGGCGAGCAGGGAGTCCGCCCATCAAAGCCAGAAACAAGTGGTCTTTCTGATTGCGATCCAGCTTCTCGTTACCGGTCGGAGTCAGCGCGCCTGGAATGTTGGAGCGCAGCGCCAGGGCAGCTGGACGGCGGTCGTGCAACAGTCGCTTGAGAGCTTCGGGGTCCGAGCTGACCAGCCCGGCAAGGTTCAGGCCCAGGGAGTAGCTCGAATCCCAGGGAGAGCAAACGAGTTCGTCGGGCCGCATCGTCAGGCCCCGTTGCAGGGCCCGCTGGGGCACCTTCAGCCCGGTCAACGCCTTCGGATCGCGCACGTGAATCGCATTCAGGATGCCCACCGCAACCGCGAGGGTTCTGGGCTGAACCGGAGCGTCCAGGAGCGCGGCCAACTTCTCCCGTTGGCCGCGGTTGGGCAGGAACTCGTTCTTGCGGACGGCTCGCTCGAAGACCAGAAGGTGCTCGAGGCCTTGAATCTGCCCGGGCGGGAGAGCCAGGACCCTATCCAGAGCCGTCGCCTGACCCGAGCTGGCCAGAAGCTCCCGAAGCGCCGCGCCAGCCGTGTCAGGATGGGCGAGCTCGTCCTGCTCCGCGTTGCCTTTCGGCAACGCAGCGCGGACTGAGGAGGTGGGAAGCTTACCAAACCCCGCGGACAACAACATATCTCAGGCTAGCGGCCCGGGATGAAAAGAATCTGCAACGGAGCTCTGATCGTCTGCCCAAGGACCTGGCTTTGTCCGACCGGGGAAGTCCCGTGGACGCATCGAAGGGACAAAGGCTTGAAACGCATCCTTCTGCTCGTTCTGTTGTCCCTGCTCGGTTCGCCGGCTGCGCCCGAAGCGAGCAGTCTTTACGAGCTATCCGTGCAGAGTCTTGGTGGGGAACCTGTTGAGCTCAGCCGCTACAAGGGCCAGGTGACCCTGGTGGTCAATGTGGCCAGCAATTGTGGCTTCACCCCCCAGTATGAAGGGCTGGAAGCTCTCTACCGCGAGCTTCATCCGCGCGGATTCTGGGTGCTCGCCTTCCCCTGCAACGACTTTGGCAGCCAGGAGCCGGGGTCACCGCAAGAGATCCAGACCTTCTGCAAGTCTCGCTACGATGTAACCTTTCCCCTCTTTGCCAAGGTCAACATCACCAGCCAGCCGCAGTCTCCGATCTATCAGTTCCTCACCGCCAGCGGCAAGACTCCGAACTGGAACTTCGGCAAGTATCTCGTGGGCAAGGACGGCAAAGTGATCGGATATTTCAGCAGCACCACAAAGCCAAGCTCACCAAAACTGCGCGAGAAGATCCTCAGGGCTCTAGGAGACTAAAGTGTAGCCCTGGAACAGGTTGATGAAACGGATCCCATCCTGGTCGGCACAATGTCCCAATTTTGCGGTGTTCCAGCCGGCCTGACGAGGGCGCGCGGGGAACCAAAGTCAGGCTGGCTTGCGGGCTCGGGCGGCCAGAACTTCGGCCAGGTAGCTCCAGGCTTTGCCTGGCTCTCCCTCCACCGTGGAGGCATATTTCTTGGCCAGGTCGGCCTCGCGCTTGCCCATCAGAGCCATAGGCTGGGTGAGCGAGACGCGGAAGATTCGGACCGAGCGGTCATCTCCCACCGCGGCCAGGATACCCGAGTCGGGCGAGAAGGAGAGGTAGCGGCACTGCTGCCACGAGCCCAGGTCGGCGACCTCGCGAGTCTCCGGCATGCTGAACAGGCGGATGCGTTTGTCCCGCTCACCGGCGGCCATGACCTGGCCGTTGGGGGCAAAGGCCATGGTCCAGGCTTCCCGCTTGCAGATCGCATCCTGCCCGTTACCCTTGACCGGCCACAGCACCGCCTGATCCGCGCCGGTTGCGGCCAGGTATTCCCCATCGGCGGAATAGACCGGGGAGGGGAAGTTGAGATAGGTTGGCGGAAGGTCTCGAATCTGGCGCCCGGTGGCCATTTCATAGATGGCCACGCGCATCTGCGATTCCTTGTCTTCCTGGGCCTTCAGCAACACCAGGGCGACCGTGTCGTGGGTGGGCGAGTAAACCGGCGTGGCCATGTCCACGCCCTTGCCCATGCGGACCTCGCAGACCTGACGCCGGGTGGGCGGGTCGAAGATCTGAAGGGGCGAGTTCTCGCGCTTGACCAGCAAAAACTTGCCGTCCAAGGAAAGGGAAACGTGAGTTACAGCCTCGCCGCCCGTGCGGCGCTCTAGGAAGTGCAGCATCTGCCCGGTCTCCACGTCCCAGATGCGCACCGAGGCGTCCTTGCCGCCCGAAATCAAGAGCTTGCCATCGGCCGTGAAGGCACAACTGGTTACCAGGTCGTCGTGACCGGTCAGGGTGTGGCGGATTTCACCCGAAAGGGGCTCGATCAATCGGATCTTGTCATCGGAGAACCAGCATGCGATCACCGAGTCGGCCGGCGAGCTGAGAATAGCCGGGGAGGTACCCTCGCTCCATTCCCAGCGAAACTTGGAAACCAGGTCGCCGGTGTGCAGATTCCAGACGCGGATGGCGTCCTGAGAGCTGGTAGTGCAGAACTTGAAATCGGGCGACACGGTGCGCGACTCCACCGGCACCGGAGCGGTGGGCTGGATGCGCTGCAGGGTGCGCTCGTCAGGGGCGTGCCAGACGTTGATGTCTCCGCCGGCATCGATGGTCACCAGATTCTGGCCATCGGTGGAGAAGATCAGACTGACGCCTTTTCCGCGGTGCGAGAGGCTGCCCACCTGGACTGGCTGGGGAATCATCAAGGGCCAGTCGGGAGCCGGGCTCAAATTGCACAGCTTGGAGTAGGTGGCCTGATCGGCCGGATCGGCTGGCTGAAAACTGGACTGTTGCAGAAAGCCCAGCAGGCCCACCGACCAGTGGAGCGGGCACAGGAGAATGTGCTTGTAAACCTCCTCGAGGTCGCCAGCTTGAACCAGCCCCGCAAAAAGGTCCTTCCATTCGGCCTCCCCGTAGGAGGCCCACTTGGAGACCTCTCCTGCCTCGGCCAGTGTGGCTCCCTTTAAGCCCCCGAACATGCCCATGATCTTTTTGAACACGTTAGCCTCCCTCGCCCCCGCCTTTCGATTCCTCATCCTTGGAGGTCAGTTGGCGCAGCCACACCACCCGCTGCGGATAGGGGATCTCAATTCCTTCTTTGTCAAAGCGCTCCTTGATCCGCAACAGCAGCTCGCGGCGCACCGGAAACTGCATCAGTGGAAAGGTCCGCACCATCATTCGCACTACCAAGGACGACTCACCCAGTTGATCGAGCCCGAGCACTTCGGGCGGCTCGGCCACTTTGTCAGGCCAGTCAGCCAGAAGTTTCCGGGCCTCCTGCTCGATCACCTCGAGCGTTCGGCGAATGTCGGCATCGTAGCTAACGGGGATCCTCAGGTCGACTTGAGACCACGTGTTGGACAGATTGCTCACCATCCGCAACGTCGAGTTCGGTATCGTGATCAGGCTCCCCTCCACATCGCGAATGCGGGTCACGCGCATCGTGAAAGCTTCCACCCGGCCCTCGGCGCCCTGGACGCGGATCAGATCCCCGACTCCGAACTGGTCCTCGACGACGATGTTGATGCCAGCTACCCAGTCCTTCAACATGTCCTGGGCGGCCAGCCCGACGGCGGCCGTGACGAACCCGGCTCCGGTCACGATGGCCCACAGGTCCACTCCCAGCACACCAAAGTAGAGGAAGATGGCGACCAGCGTGACCCCCGCCCCCACTCCAATCCGAGCTAGCTGGTGATACATCGAGAGTTGCTGGCGCCAGCGCGACCCGGCCCCCGGATTGATTTCGTTGAATCGCTCCATCGAGGAGAAATAGAAGGTCAACGTGCGCCGGCCCAGGCGCAGCGCGACAACCGCCATGATGATGACCAGAGCCAACCACCAGAGGGGAAATAAGACCCGGTTGCTCAGCCAGAGGCCGGCCGGGCGTGTATTCGGGAAGCTGGTCAGGGCCAGGGCGAGGTACGAGCACCAGATCAGGGTGCGACAGCCCCAGCCGGGGAGGCGAAGATAGCGGCGGAAGGCCCAAACAGCCGTCAGATCGAGCGCCAGGGCGATCAGCGCGGCCACGACCAGTAACTGAACCACTCGCGTCAGATGGCCTTCGGCCCGCTCCGTCGCGGCCAGCCGGAAGGAGGCGCGCAGGGATTTTAGCCAGGTCTGGCCGAGTTGCTCGCGGGTCTGGCCATTGGCCACCAGATCGCCGTCCAGAATGGGGATGCGCACCTTTTCCTGCACCACCACCTCAGACTGCTCTCCGTTACGCTTGACCTTGATGCTGGGCTCGCCCGGGAAATCGGCGTCGATCTCCTCTTGCAACTGGGCCTGCAGCTCTCTGGCACGGGTCGGGGCGTCGAGCGTTTCGGAGGGTCCCACGGTGAGCACCGGCAATCCGTCCAGGGTGACCACGGCTTTGGGGACTTCCTTGGCGGCTCGAAGATCGGGGGAGTCGACCGGCGTGGGCACCGGGTCGCCCTCCGGGGTCGATACCGGCGTGGGTGTGGGCGGCTGGGCCAGGGCCAGCCCGGTCAGAGCGATCACCAGCCAGAGAGACAATATTCGAAGCGCAGGCCTGCAGGAACGCCTCATCGGCTGGAGGTCAGCGTGAGACCGCCTGCTTCAAGCTGGCCAGGTAGCCTTCCAGCCGGTCCAGGCCGGCGTCGATCTGCTCGAGCGAGGTGGCAAAACTGAGGCGCACCTGGTCGGGTCCCCCGAAGTCCTCACCCGGCACGACCGCTACCTGGGCATGCTCGAGCAGGCTCTCGGCGAAAGCCGCCGCCGAATCGAGCAGACGACCGGCGGGATCGAGCTTTCCGAAAACGGCCTCGCGGACGTCGGGGAAGACATAGAAGGCGCCCGTCGGGCGCGGGCAACGGATACCTGGAAGAGCGCTCAACCGGCGATGGATGTGGGCGCCGCGCTGGGCAAAGGCCTGGCGCATCCGCTCCACCTCGTCCTGGGGACCATCCAGGGCGGCTACCACCGCCGGGAAGCAGAAGCTTGTGATGTTGGAGGTCATCTGGCCCTGCAGGCCGTCCATGGCTTTGATCAGGCCGGGCGCAGCTACCGTGAAGCCGATACGCCAGCCGGTCATGGCATAACTCTTGCTCAGACAGTTGAAGGTGACCGTCTCGACGGCCGGATTCAAAGTGGCGAAGCTGACGAAGGGCTCGTCTCCGTAGACGAGCCGTTCGTAGATGTCGTCGGCAAAGACGACCACGCGGGGGTAGCGGGCGACCACGTCGGCCAGGGCCTTCAGCTCGGCCGGAGAGTACATCGTGCCGGTCGGATTGGAGGGCGAGTTGATGACCAGCACCCTGCTCCTGGGCGTAATGGCCTGCTCGAGCTGCTCCGGGGTGATTTTGAAGTCGTGCTCAACCCGGGCTGGAATTTCACGAACCGTGGCACCCGCCAGGCGCGCCTGCTCGGGGTAACTGACCCAGTAGGGGGCGGGCAAGAGCAACTCGTCCCCCGGGTCCATGATCGCCATGAAGGCCAGGTAAAGGGCGTGCTTGCCCCCGCACGAGATCAGGACGTTCTCGGGCCCACTCGGAAGGCCGTGCCGGGTGGTCATGTAACGAGCCACCGCCTGGCGAGCTTCCGGTGTGCCGGCGCAGGGCTCGTACTTGGTCTTGCCCTGCTCCAGGGCCTTGACGGCGGCGGCCTTGATGTGGGCCGGGGTGTCGAAGTCGGGCTCGCCGGCTCCGAAGCTGATCACATCCACGCCGGCAGCCTTCAAAGCCTTGGCTTTGGCCGTTACCGCCAGGGTGCTGGAGGGCTTGAGGGCTCGGACTCGAGCGGAAAGATCCATGCCCTAGCTGAGCGAGAACATCGCGCTGACAGCGGCGTACTTGCCCTGCTGAGCGTAGAGGGTGGCCGAGAGGGCCAGCGCGTTGCGGTCGACCCCGGCATCCTCGATCGACTTGAGCGCCTGCTCGACCTGCTCCTGGGTGGGGCTCTTGCTCAGCGTCTCGGCGAAGCTGAGCACGGCCTTAATCTGCCGGGCCTCGACCTGCATCAAGCCGCCCAGGCGATGGATCTCGGCTTCTTCCGGCTCTTTCAGGGCGCCATCGGCCCAGGCCATGTTGGCGAGATCGAGCAGCAGGCTGAACTTGAGTCGGCTGTCGGCAAAGCGCTTGATGACCTGCTCCATCTCCTCGGGAGTAGCGGTGCAAGAGGCCATCACCTGTCCCCGGGCCTCGGGACCGAGCACGAAGTGGAGACTGAGCGCCCGGATCGCATAGATCTCCTCGGTGGTCACGTCGCCATCGGCTCCGGCCATGGAGGCCACCACCATCATGTACTCGGTGCGCTCGGATTCGTTGTAGTCGGTCAGGTGCGGATTGGACACGGCTCGCTCCTTCAGATTAAATGCAGGTAGGGCGGGGCATTCGCTCGTGGCGAGGGCTTTCCTGCGGGGCTGCGAATCACTCTCCGTGGTCTGGCTTCTCTTGCTCTGGGCGCTCAGCGCCCGGCCCGATACCGAAGACGTTCTGGCTCTGCGGCGGGCAACCATGAATTGGGCTATCGATCTGGCCCACCCCGTTCCCCGGAGTTTGCTGGCCAGGCCTTATCGTGAGCCGATCCTGGAGCCCTGGTTCTTACCCTATGAGGAGTGGGAGACCGAATACAGCCAGTATTTCCTGCGTCACTATGGCGATGCACGGGTGCGCTTCCGTCCCAGCGCGATCTGCATGCACTTCACGGTCACCTCCTCGGCCACGGGGGTCTACAACGGTTTCGTGCGCGGCGGCGGCATGTGGAACGGGACCGGAGTCAGCTTTGGTCATCCAAGCGTTCACCTGATGGTGGACAAAGACGGCACGATCTACCAGCTCTTGCCGCTCGACTTCCGGTGCACGGGCGCCTACGGGGTCAATCACAAGGCGCTTTCGGTGGAGCTGGTGGCTCTCAACCAGGATGACCTGCTCAGCCGTCCCCGCCAGCTCTATGCCTCGTTCTGTCTGGTGAGGTGGCTGATGCGGCGGTTCTCCATCCCCGCCCGGCAGGTCTACGGCCACAACGACGTTTCCCTGGGGCGCCCGGTAGTGGCTGATTTTCTCGACCTGGCCGACAAGAAGTGGCCCAATGGCTATCCGCCCGAGGCTCGCCGCACCGACCCGGGCTGGATCTACCTGCGCTGGCTGCACCTCTGGCTGCAGGCGCACCCATGAAAAAAGGCCGGTCCTTCTGGACCGGCCTTCTAAGACGAGCTCGCGCGATCAGTATTCGGAAGCGGGCGTCTTGCCCTTCTGGTCTTCGGGAAGCTCGGCCACCAGCGTCTCGGTGGTGAGCACCATCGCGGCAATGGATGCGGCGTTCTGAAGAGCGTTGCGGGTCACCTTGGCGGGATCCACAATACCGGCCTTCATCATGTCCACATACTCGCCGGTCAGAGCGTTGAAGCCATGACCGCTCTTGAGCTCCTTGACCTTCTCGACCACCACCGAGCCTTCCGCGCCGGCGTTGGAGGCGATGGTCTTGAGCGGGCTCTCGAGCGCCTTGCGCACGATTTCCATCCCCAACGCCTCATCGCCCTCGAGCTTGAGGCTCTTGAGCTTGTCGAGCAGGTGAATGAAGGTGCTGCCGCCGCCGGGGACGATGCCCTCTTCGACCGCCGCGCGGGTGGCCGAAAGCGCATCTTCGATGCGGTGCTTCTTCTCCTTGAGCTCGGTCTCGGTGGCCGCGCCCACGCGGATGACGGCCACGCCGCCCACCAGCTTGGCAAGCCGCTCCTGCAGCTTCTCGCGGTCGTAGTCCGAGTCGGTCTCTTCGACGGCCCGCTTGATCTGGTCGATGCGGCCCTTGAGGTCAGCCTCGGAGCCCTTGCCCTCGACGATGGTGGTCTCGTCCTTGGTAATCTTGACCTTAGAGGCCTGACCCAGAACTTCCAGACCCACCTTGTCGAGCTTGTGGCCCAACTCGTCGGAGACCACCTGGCCACCGGTGAGGATGGCGATGTCCTTGAGCATTTCCTTGCGACGGTCACCGAAGCCAGGAGCCTTGACGGCAGCGGCCTGCATCGTCCCGCGCAGCTTGTTGACCACCAGAGTGGCCAGGGCCTCGCCCTCGAGGTCCTCGGCGATGATGACCAGCGGGCGCTGCATCCGCACCAGCTTCTCCAGCAGGGGCAAGAGGTCGGAAACGGCGCTGATCTTCTTCTCGCAGATCAGGATGTAGGGATCGCTGAAGACGGCTTCCATCTTCTCGGAGTCGGTCACGAAGTACGGGGAGATGTAGCCCTTGTCGAACTGCATGCCCTCGACGTGCTCGAGCTCGGTGTGCAGAGTCTTGGACTCTTCCACCGTGATCACTCCGTCCTTACCGACCCGCTCCATGGCGTCGGCCACGGTCTTGCCGATAAAGGCGTCGTTGTTGGCCGAGATGGCCGCGACCTGGGCAGTGGCTTCGGCCGTCTCGACCTTGACCGAGAGCTTCTTGATCTCCTCGACGATCTTGACCACGGCCTTCTCCATGCCCCGCTTGAGGAACATCGGGTTGGCGCCGGCCGTGACCTGCCGCATGCCTTCGTGCAGCATGGCCTGAGCCAGCACGGTGGCAGTGGTGGTTCCGTCGCCGGAGACGTCGTTGGTCTTGGAGGCCACTTCACGCAGCAGCTGCGCGCCGAGATTTTCGAACGGATCGTCAATCTCGATCTCCTTGGCAACCGTGACACCGTCCTTGGTCACAGTCGGGCTGCCGAACTTCTTGTCGAGCAGCACGTTGCGTCCGCGCGGTCCCAGGGTGACTTTCACGGCGTCAGCCAGCTTGTTGGCGCCAGCTTCCAGTTTCTTACGGGCATCCTCGTGATAGAGGATCTGTTTTGCAGCCATGGGTTCTCCTTGATTGATGAATTCTCTTGTTTGGTCGTCAGGGATCAGGAAAGGATGGCGAAAATCTCGCTCTCCTTGATGATGAGGTAGTCTTCCCCATCGATCTTGACCTCGGTGCCGGTCCACTTGCCATACAGCACGCGGTCGCCCTCTTTCACGGTCAGGGGGGTGACGACGCCCTTGTCGTTGGTGATGCCCTTGCCTACGGCGATCACTTTGCCCTGCTGGGGCTTCTCCTTGGCGGTATCCGGCAGAATCACGCCCCCGGCGGTCTTCTCTTCCTGGGGCACTGCCTGGACGATGACGCGCTCGCCCAGCGGGCGCAGATTCAGTTTGGTTTTGGTGGCCATGTAGCTCCAACCTCCATCATGAGTTAATACGAAACGTATACGGGATCGTTGCCAGGGTAGCCGAGGGCCCGTTAGAGAATGCTAGGAGAAGTGTTAGAATTGCATTAGAGACTCGGGCGGACCGAGAAGGCCAGCATCTACGCCACGGCGGCATCCTGCTGAACCTCGCCCAGCATAGCCTGGAGCTCACCTTGACCCGGGGCCCCCTTCGGCCGCGCCTTCCGCTCTCCCCCGGGTCTATCAGGCAGCGAGCAGCTCTTCCCTTCCCGCCTGCCCAGGAGCTTCAAGGTCCGCAACCTGCTCGGGTACCCCGGCTCAGAAAAAATGTTCGTTGGAAGTCTAGACGGCCAGGGCCGGGATGGATATAATCTCGCGGTTTCCTGTTTGAAATTCATCCCACATCGGAGTGTTAATCTCACTATGCGTAGAGTCATCGACGGCTGGTACAGCCCGTCCCTGGGCAGCTATATGGACATTGTCACTTACGGCCACTGGGGTTTCCCGCTCTTGTTGTTCCCCACGGCTGCTGCCGACTTCCTCGAATACGAGCGCTTTCTGATGCTCGACGCCCTGGAGCACCAGATCAACGCTGGCAAGGTCAAGGTTTTCTCGATCAACAGCATCAACAAGGAGGCCTGGCTCAACCGCCATCAGCATCCCTACTGGATGGGCGTGCGCCAGGCCCAGTACAACAGCTATCTTGAGAATGAGGTGATCCCCTACATCTGGAACAGTTGCGGCGGTAGGGTCGGCGTCATCACCTCGGGTGCCAGCCTGGGTGCGTTCCACGCCATGAACCAGGTGTTGCGGCGTCCCGACCTGTTCGCCGGAACCATTGCCATGAGCGGCTGTTACGACATCCGTGAATACTTCCATGGGGAAGGCTACGGCGACGAGAACATCTTCTTCAATAACATCGTGGAGTACCTCCCCGGCCTGAACGGCGGCTACCTGCACATGCTGCGACATAAGGAGCACATCCACATCGTTACGGGCCAGGGCGACTATGAGAATCCCAATGCCAGCCGCCACCTGTCGTGGTTGCTGCACACCAAGGGCATTCCCCACGAGCTGGACATCTGGGGCTACGACATGCCTCACGACTGGCCCACCTGGCGCTCGATGCTGCCTTACTACGTGGAGAGCCGTTTCTAGTCCTGACTCTGCAGGAAAGCCCGCCTGACGGCGGGCTTTTTTTATGCCACGCGGGACAGCAAGACCCGGCGGGCCAGGGCCCGCAGCATGGCATTGAGGCGACGGGGCTGCTCCCACATCGACACGTGGCCTCCCAGGGGGAAGACGGTCAGCTCTTGCTCGGGCAAGAGCCCGGCCATGCGCAGGCCCGAGGTGACCGGAATGAGGGGGTCGAGCGCACCGAGCACCACCAGCGAGGGGACCTCGATCTTGGGGTAGCAGTCCCACACGTCCCACTCCTTGAGGGTGTGGTAGAGCATGTGCTGGCTCACCTCGGAGTTGGTGGAAACCAGGTTGGGCATGGATTCGCTCAGGATGTGGGCTCGTGAGCTCATCAACTGCAGGAAACGATAGGTAGGGCCTTTGGGAATCGAGCCGGCCGTGTTCAAGAACGCCACCGCTGCAGTGCGGTCGGGCAAGTTGGCGGCGAGCCGCGCTCCCACGCAGCCCCCAAAGGAGTGCAGCACCAGCACGAAACGGCCCGGAAGCACCTCGGTGACGAATTCCTCCAGGTCGGTCTCGAAATCGGCCAACTGCGAGGGCCCGGGCCAGGGAGAGGAGCCGTGCCCCCGCATGTCGAGGGCCACCACGTGGTGATCGCTGGAAAGGTCGGCAAGTTGCGGCGTGAAGTTGGTCCAACTGCCCGAGCAGCCGTGCACGAAAAAAATGGTGGGTCCGCTGCCGGCTTCCACCCATTTGAGCCAGTGCCCTGGCGTCCTCTTGGAATGGAAGAGGTGGTGACGCAACTTCATACTTAAAGTTTACTCCCAGATCGCCCCTCTGGCCAGGGGCATTTGCCCTATGACCTGCAGGGCCGCTTCAGCCGGGGTTCGAAGTGCGCCTGCCTATGTCGTACCAATACATCTTCACCATGCACGATCTGCGCAAGGTGTATCAGCAGAAAGAAGTTCTCAAGGGCATCACGCTGGCCTTCTTCCCGGGAGCTAAAATCGGCGTTCTGGGCATGAACGGAGCCGGCAAAAGCACGGTCCTGCGCATCATGGCTTTGGCCGATCGCGAGTTTGACGGCCACGCCGAGCTCGCCGAGGGCGCCACCGTCGGCTACGTGCCCCAGGAGCCTCCTCTGGACGAGTCCATGAACGTGATGGACAACATTCGCTCGGGCGCGGCCGACGTGATGGAGCTGATGCGCCAGTACGATGAGGTCAACGAGCAACTGGGCGAAGAGATGGACGAGGTCAAGATGGAGAAGCTGCTCGCCAAGCAGGGTCGCCTGATGGAGGAGATCGAGGCCTGCGACGGCTGGGAGCTCGACCGCATCATCGAGATCGCCGCCAAGGCCATGCACCTGCCGCCGCTGGATAGCCCGGTCAGCATCCTCTCCGGAGGCGAGCGCCGCCGCGTGGCCCTGTGCAAGGTGCTGTTGCAGCAGCCCGATCTGTTACTGCTCGACGAGCCCACCAACCACCTCGACGCCGAGTCGGTGGCCTGGCTCGAGCAGCACCTGGCCCAGTATGAGGGCACCGTGGTGGCGGTCACCCACGACCGCTACTTCCTCGATAACGTGGCCGGCTGGATTCTCGAGCTGGACCGGGGCCGAGGCATCCCCTTCAAAGGCAACTACAGCTCCTGGCTGGAGCAGAAGCAGGCTCGTCTGGAGCAGGAGGAAAAGTCCGAGTCGGCCCGCCAGAAGTCGCTTAAACGCGAGCTGGAGTGGGTTCGCCTCTCGCAGAAAGCCCGCCAGGCCAAGAGCAAAGCGCGCCTGGAAGCCTATGAGAGGATGGCCGCCCAGGTCTACGAGGACCGACCCGAGACCGTGGAGATCCAGATCCCCCCCGGCCCGCCCCTGGGCTCGATGGTGGTGGAGGCCGAGAACCTGTCCAAGGGGTTCGGCGACCGCAAGCTGATCGACGGCCTGTCCTTCCAACTGCCCAAGGGCGGCATCGTGGGAATCATCGGCCCCAACGGCGCCGGCAAGACCACCCTGTTTCGCATGATCGTGGGCCAGGAGCAGCCCGACTCGGGCAGCCTGAAGGTGGGGGACAGCGTCAAGCTCGCCTACGTGGACCAGTCGCGCGACGACCTCAACCCGGACCGCCGCGTCTTCGAGGAGATCGCCGACGGCAAGGAGGACATCGAGCTCGGGGGGCGCTCGGTGAACGCCCGCGCCTACGCCTCGCGTTTCAACTTCAAGGGGTCCGACCAGCAGAAACGCGTGCACGAGCTTTCCGGCGGAGAGCGCAACCGGCTCCACCTGGCCAAGGTGCTCAAGAGCGGCGGCAACGTGTTGTTACTCGACGAGCCCTCCAATGATCTGGATGTGGATACGCTGCGCGCCCTGGAGCTTGCTCTGCTCGACTTCCCGGGCTGCGCGGTGGTGATCAGCCACGACCGCTGGTTCCTCGACCGCATCGCCACCCACATCCTGGCCGCCGAGGGCGACGGCAAGTGGTTCTTCTTCCCGGGCAACTACAGCGAGTATGAGGAGCACAAGCGCAAGCGGCTGGGTGAGTCGGCCTTTGCTCCTCACCGCTACCGCAAGCTGCGCCACGACCAGTAGTTCACCGACGACAGGAGAAGGGTCTTCTATCTGTTACCAGCCGAAGTGGTCGCGCAGAGCCAGGTAGAACTCGGGGCTGACCACCAGGTTGCCGTGCAGGGCGTACTTCTTGTCCTCCAGCATCTGCACCGGCAGGCCGGGAAGCTCGAGGCTGGAGGCGGCTACCATGCCGTCACCCCAGGTGGGCTGCAGCATGAAGCGATTTCCCACGGTGGCCTTGTGGTCGGTGCCGAAACAGCGGGCCGATTCCAGGCGAGACTGTTGGTGGGGCCAGCGCTCGTTCAGGCGGGCCAGCGCCGGCGAGTTGGGAGAAAGCCATTTCAGGGCCGGCTCGTCGTCGGCCTCGACGTGCTTGAGACCGAGCAGAAGGTCCACCTCGTAGCCGCGAGCCTTCCCCTCCAGCAGACCCATCGTGATGCGGGCCAGGCCCGAGCCGTGGTTGGGGGTGCCCACCATGTGGAGCTTGCCTACCGCCTCTCCTCCCCGGTCCAGGTATTCTCGCGTGGTCAGGCCCCCCATGCTGAAGGCGGCCACGTCCACTTTGCCCGTTCCCGTCACCTGGCGCATGGCCTCGAGGTTCTGCGCGAGCTCGTCGGCGCCCCCCCCGTCGGGGGCCAGGTTGTAAGCCGAGAAGACGGACACAAAGACCTTGGACTCTGGTCCAACCTTGTCTACCGGCTGGGTGCACTCGCAATCGGCGTAAAAACGGCCCTGCCGGACGTAGTGGACGGGACCGTTGTTGTCCCCGCTCAGCTTCTCGACCAGGGGGTCGAAGCGCTCAATGGGGGTGTGGAAGCCCGGCACGAATATCACCGGCCTCTGTACCCGGGCTGGAGGCAGCTCGCCGAGCTCGCTGTCGGGCACGGCCGCAGGAGCAGGCTTGATCTTGCCCTGCAGGACTTTGCAGGCGCACTGGGCCAGGGGTCCGGTGGCAAACTGGCCGGCGGCCTCCAGGGCCGCCTCGATGCTCTGGCGGATCATGGCCAGGCGCCCCGGCTGGCCCGGGCGGGGCCTCCGGGCCGAGGAGAGCTGCACCGACTCACCGGACTGGGCGGGAGGCTCTGTGCGGACTGTTAACGGCGTGCGTGCGGCCCGCAGGGGCGTGGTCGACTGGAAGAAGGTGGGGACACCGGCTCTGAGATTCACGGCGCCACCGCCTGCTTCTCGACCAGCAAGACCACTGTATTGTCCCGGGCGCCCAGCACGCCCCGAAGCCCCAGGGCCGGATCGAGCGGTCCCTTGAAGAGCTGTCCTCCCTTACCGTCGTAGGCGATCAACAAAGGCGCGCCGTTCTCGCTGCCCAGCAGCAGCATCCCCTCGCGGCCCACCAGAGGCCAGCCGCGCACCTGCTCCCAGCCCCACAGGGCCTCGCCGTTGCCGGGGTCATAGGCCACCAGCTCTTGCTTGACGGGGTCGTGCATGACTGCGCTGCCAGCGAAGGAGGCTACTACCGATCCGGCCAGCGTCCGGCCAGCGGCCAGCGGCTTTCCGGTGCGCAGCTCGCGCACGTAAGTGCCTTCCTCGACGCTGATGTAGAGGCGAGCGGTGCGGGCCAGGAAGCCCCCGGCGTCGGTCGAGCTCCAGAGCAGCCCCCCGGTGGTCGCGTCCAGAATGTGCAGCATGGGCGTATCGGTGGCTTTCCCCACCACCACGGCCGAGTCCACCTGGGGCTCGAGCAGGGGCCATTTGAGCTTGACCAGCTCGCCTTTGGGCTTGCCGGTCTGAGGGTCGAGCCGCGCCAGCACGGTGGCGGGGCCCTCCAGGGGCTTGCCCAGGCTCTGCTCATTGGCGGCTGCCTGGAAGAGCCGGTCGCCATCCACCAGGATGGTTCCCGGGTGCTGCCAGAGTAGATCGCCGTTGGAGCTCGCATGGGCGAAGGTCTTGTTGCCCGGCCCGCGGGTCAGCACCAGGCCGCTGACGGCGGCCAGCACCTCCTCCTCCCCGGTAGTGTCGACCCGCCAGGTGGAGGCGCCCTGCGTCAGGTCAACCGCGGTCAGGTGGGCCCCGTCGCACCAGTAGAGCGTCCCGTCGCGGGTAGTGAACTGGCGCGGGTTGGAAGGGCGACCGAGGTCGAACTCGCGCTCCACGGTGAGGGTCATGCCGTCGAAGAACTCCACATAGCGACCCGTGCCCACTCCCGCCACGGGCTGGGAGGGCTTGCTGGGGAGGAACGGGTCGATCGCGGCCGGGGAGGCCGAGGGGCTGGGGCTGCTGGAGCCGATGGCGAAGGGGTTCTTCAACGGCGCGGGGGAGGCGGAGGGGCTCGGGCTGGCGTCGGGGCTGGCCGAGGGACTGGCTGCGGGGCTAGCTGAGGGACTGGCCGAGGGACTGGCGGTGGGGGGTGGTGTGTCGTGCACCGGGTCGGGCGCCGGCCAGGCCTGCAAGAAGAGGCTCATCCAGACCAAACAGCACACCTGCACGAAGATGAAGCAAAAGGTGGAGCCGTAAGCGACCGTCCAGGGACGATCCGAGCTTCTGATCTTGCGTCGGCCCGCTACCAGCAGGCCGAGAGCCGCCCAGATGATAAGCAGCCCGGCCAGGCCCGGGATTCCGGCGAGCAGGGCGAGCTTCCAGCTCGGATGCTGCTCGAGCACCCAGCCCAGGGGGCTCCGGGCCAGGTCGAGGGACATCCAGACCCAACGGTAGTGCCAGCTCACCGCCAGGCAGGAGGCTACCAGCAAGATGGCGCTCGCGCAGAGCCCGGTGTGCATCCCCATCAGGTAGCGCTTGAGGGCATCTTTCACTGCAGCAACACCGGAACCATGAGCTGGAGCAGGGCAGCCACGGCCCCGACGTGCACCAGCGCGATCAGCACGGGCAGCACCCAGCCCTGGCGCAAGGAGGCTTTGCGCAGATAGCCTACCAGCAGCCAGCCCAGGGCCAGCAACAGGGCCACAGCGACCGCGATGAAGGCCTTCTGGTAGGCCAGAGAGCCGATCCAGAACGCCGCGCTCAGAGAGGGCTCGCGCTTCTCGACGAGCAAAGTGCTGGCGGCCCCGGGGGTCAGGAAGTGGAACAGCCCTAGCCAGCCCGCCACCGCTAACCAGAACGACAGCGCCAGGCAGAAGTTCAAAAGCCGAATGTCGGAGATGCCCGGGGGCTGGTTGGACTTCATCTGGGTGGAGAATTCGCCGTCAGGGGAGAGCAGCCTCCAGGACTTCACGTCGCAACCGCTCGTCGATCAGCTCGCCCAGCGCCGTTCCGAGGTTGTCGGTCCACCTGCGATTGAGGCTGAGCAACGGGTCCTGGATCGTGCGGGTCTCGCGGTCATAGAGACGCTGGCGCCCCTGGTGGCTGGTGAATCCACGGCGGTGCACCCCCTCGGGGGGTCGATAGTCTTCCAGGGTCACTGCCTGAACCGCAATCAGTAACCCCAGCACCTCCTCCCCGCGCACAAAGGCCTGAGGGCCCGACTCGCCCAGCAGGCGAGCGGCCGCCAGGCGGCCTTCGAGGCTCAGCAAGACTCCCAGCACCGAGGACTGGCCGGCCAGGAAGCTGTCCTTCTCGGGCCGCCGCTCCAGGGGGTCGGAAGGGTCGCCCTTGCGGATACGCACACTCTCCATCTTCAGCCTCCATCCATACCGCCCGGCCAGCGAGGCGTAGGCGCGAGCCAGGGTCAGCACCAGCTCGGAGCGCTCGCTGAAAATGCCGACAGTGGCGAGCCGGCCCGGCTTCTGGCGCTCGTAGAAGGCGAGTAAAAGTGTGTCCAACTCGCTCTCGGCGCGGCTCTGGACGGCCAACAGCTGCTCGGCGTCGAAATCGCCGCCCCGGCGACTCTCGGAGAAATGCAGCAGGGCCTGCTCCTCCAATTGCTCCACCTGACTCAGCCACTGGCTCAGGCGCTCGAGCAAGCTCTGGCCTGGATGATAGACAGGCTGTTGCTGACGCTGACGCTTGCGCTGGGCGTGCAGCTCGTTGTGCACCGCCGTCACCAGCGGGCCGGACTGCACCTGACGGCCCAGCCGCCTCGTCGAGCTGATCCGATCCACGGACGTGCCGGCCCAGCGGGCGCGGGCCAGGGGATCGTAGCCGGTCGGGCGCAGGCTTGTGGTGAGCTGCAGGTCGCCCTGCACCGAGACGTCCAGGGGGAGCTCCGGGGGATGGCGGTTCAGCTCCTCCGCCAGGGGAGCGAGCAGCTCTCGCTCCAGGGCACGCTTGAGGGGACGCGCTCCGTAGCGGGGATCGTAGCCCATCTCGGCCAACCGCCGGGCGGTCTGGTCAGAGAGCTCGAGGCGGACCGGGCGACTGGCCACCCCCTCCCGGGCGCTCACCTGCTGCAGCTCGCGGCGGGCGATGGCCAGCACGGTCTCGGGCGCGAGCGGCTCGTAGGCCAGCACCTGGTCGATGCGGTTGAACAACTCCGGCCTCAGGGCAGCCCGCACCGCCTCGGTGAACTCGCGCTCGGCCGAGGCGCTCTGGGCGCGCAGGCCCAGCGAGCCTTTCTGATACTCCTGGGCTCCCAGGTTGGAAGTCATCAAGACCACGCTGTTGGTGAAGTCGGCCAGCCGCCCAGCGGCGTCGGTGAGACGGGCTTCCCCCAGCACCTGGAGCAAGAGGTCGAAGAAGTCGGGGTGGGCCTTCTCCAACTCGTCGAAGAGCACCACGCTGAAAGGGTGCTCGCGAACCCGGGCGGTCAGCAGCCCCTCAGGGCCGATCAGGCGCTCCACCGCCCAGGGATCGCTGAACTCGCTCATATCAAAGCGCACCAGGCGATTGCGATCGCTGAAGAGATACTCGGCCAGGGCCCGGGCGGTTTCCGTCTTGCCCACCCCGGTGGGCCCGATGAGCAGGAAGGAGGCGATGGGACGATCGGGCCGGGTGAGGCCGGCCTTCAGGGCGGCCAGACGATCCACCACCAGCGAGGTGGCTCGCGGCTGGCCCAGGACCCGGCTGGCAAACCAGTTCTGGGCATGCTCAGGATTGAAGCGAACGGATTCGTCGAGCAGCCATAGAGGCAGGCCGGTCTCCTGGTGAAAGGCCCGGGCGGCCTCGGCCGGAGTGGCCTCACGGTCGTGCTGCACCAGGGCGCGCAGAAATCGCAGGGCTCGCCCGGGAAAGGCCGAGTAAGCGGCAAAGCGGCGATGGTAGCTTTCCACCCGCCGGGCGGTCTCGGTGGGACCGGTGAAGCCCAGGTCACAGGCGCACTGCAGCAGGATGCTCAGCGCCTCTTCCCTGCTCGGCTCCTCCAGGTCCAGACGGACGAAAGCCTCCAGCAGGTGGGGCTGTTCCTTCTCCAGTTGGCTGAGCTGCTCGGGAAGGCATTCCGCCACCCCCAGCAGCTCGCCTCGGACCAGGGCCGGGCGCAAGAATCCGGCCATGCCGAAGGGATTGGTCTCGTGGCGGGCCACCTGACAGAGCTCCATCAGGTTGCCCAGGTGCACGATGGCGCGTGTCCGTCCCGCCTCGGCGATCAGGCGCCGGCAGCGCTCCTGCCACTTGCCAAAGGCCACCTGGCCGGCCATCAGACGGGCTCCGCTGGTCTCCCAGAAGGGGGTGGCCTCGAGCTGGTAGTCGCGCCGGCGTCGGGCCAGCTCGCGGAAGAGGGCCGACTTGCCTACCCCCGAGGGGCCCACCAGCAACACCGAGCGAGGATTTCTGCTGGTGAGCTGGGCCGCCAGCCGGTCGAGCTGGGGAGTGCGCTCATAGAGCGGGGTCAGCTTCTCGAGGCTGAGGTCGGTGGCCACCTGGCGCAGCACCGCCGGCGGCTTCTTCTCTGCCTGGCAGGCGGCCAGCTGGCGCAGCGTGCGGCGACGGGCCTGCACGGGAAATTCACTGGCCACCAGGGAGCGCACGCGTTGCAGGAAAACCAGGGCGTCCAGACGGTTCAGCCGGCGCCGCAGCAACTCCTCGAGCAGCTCCGAGCGGGCGGTCTCTTCCAGGCCGGCCTCTTCCGTGGCGAAGAACTCGCTCTGCAGGGCCGGCACGTAGGCCGCCCAGGAGTTGGCCACGGGATAGATCAGGGCGTGGAACTGCAGCTGGAGCTTGCCCTGCCAGGCAAGAGAACGGCGCGGAGGGGGGAGCTCGAGGGTCCAGCGGGCCAGCCGGGCCTTCTCGGGGGGCAGTCGGCGGGTCACCTCCAGCGGGCTCATTCGCTCGATGCGCACCCGCAGGCTCTCGGCCAGGGCCCGGGTGGAGGGACGCTTCCTGCTGCCCCAGCGGGAGATCTCGGGATGAAACAGCCCTTCGGTCAGGGTCAGCCCGTTGTCGAGGGTGCACGTGAGCAGGAAGAGCGGAACCTCGAGCAGCTCAGCCACCGATGCCGATGATCTCCGCTCCTGGCTTGCCCTGGCGGATCAGGTCGGGGATCTCGTCAGGCGCCACGGGCGGCGAGAAGAAGAAGCCCTGGCCCAGGTCGCACTCATTCTTGGTGAGATAGTTGCACTGGCGCTCGGTCTCTACCCCCTCGGCCAGCGACTTCATGGTCAAGCTGGCAGCCAGGCGGATGGTGGCCATGCACACGCTCATGCTGGCTCGTTCGCCGGGGATGCCGGCCACGAAGGTGCGGTCGAGCTTGAGCAGGCGCGTGTGCTCCAGGCGCAGGGTCTTCATGGAAGTCAGGCCGGTGCCGAAATCGTCGATCGCCACCCGCACCCCGGCCTCGCCCAGGTCGGTCAGCACCCGGCTCATTCGCTCGGGGTCCATGGTCGTGGCCGCGCTCTCGGCGATCTCCACCACCAGGTGCCTCGGCTCGATCTGGTTCTGGCCCAGCACTTCCAGCAGCATGGGGATCAGGTCGGCCTGCAACAGCTGACGGGGCGAGAGGTTAACCGTCATGAAGAGGTCGAAACCCTGGTCACCCCAGGCGCGCAGCTGGCGGGTGGATTCGCGCAGCACCCAGTCACCCAGGGGGATGATCAGGCCGGTCTCCTCCAGCACGTGCAGAAAGTCGCGTGGACCCAGCATGCCGATCTGGGGGTGCTGCCAGCGCAGCAGGGCCTCGACGCCGACTATGTTGCGGCTGGACAGCTCCACGATGGGCTGGTAGTGAAGCATGAATTGCTTTTCCGTGTGGGCCAACCGCAACTGGTTCTCCAGCAAGAGCTTCTGCATCCGCAGCTCCTGCAACTCGGGACTGAAGAGCAGCGAGCGTCCCCGTCCCTGCTCCTTGGCGTAAGACAGGGCCACGTCGGCGTGCTCGAAGAGCTGCATCGGGGTCTCGGCGTCGCCCGGACACAGGCTCACGCCCACGCTGGCAAAAAGATGCACTTTCTGGCCCTGCAGCTCGAAGGGAGGGGCCAGCACCTCGGCCACGCGCTCGGCCACGTGGCGGGCCCGGTCGCCCAGTTGCTGGCGTTGTCGGTCTTTGAGCTCGGGCTCCTGGGAGACCTCTTCGTCGATCTGGGTGAGCAGGATGACGAACTCGTCCTCCCCTTTGCGTCCCAGGATATCCGAGTCGCGCACGGCCGTCTTGAGGCGCTCGGCCACCTGGCGAAGCAGCTCGTCGCCACTGCCGAAGCCCAGCGCGTCGTTGATGACTCGAAAACGGTCCAGGTCGACCACCAGCAGTGCGGCCGCACGGTGATAGCGGAAGACCTGCTTGAGGTTCATCTCCACGTACTGGCGAACGATGTTCAGGTTGGGCAGGCCGGTGAGGGGGTCTTCGAAGGCCAGCTTGTGGGTCTCCTCGTCGACCACTTCGGCGTGGTGGCTGCGCTCTTCCAGCTGGGTGATGCGTCGCTCGGCCTGCTGCAGGCTCTCCAGAGCCTGCAGCAGCTCGCGCTCCAACTGCTGGATCCGTTCAGCCTCCGACATCGACACGAGGTTTACTGACCGGTGAGGGGTTTCCTGTCGCCAGCGAGAACAACCTTGACAGTGCAGACCGTTCGGCTAGTTTTCGACTGCATGGCCCGCAACGTGGGTGAGCTGCTCCTGTGGCTGGGAATTGGCACCTGCGCCGGTGTGGTGATGGGCATCGCGATCACCTGCCTGGCCTGGAAGCTCCTGTTCCGACGGGGCTGGCTGGACATGGGCCTGATCACCGACCCATTGTATCGCTGGACGGTGGTGGCCGTTTGGGTGACCGGCATCCCCTGCCTGATGGCCCTGGCCGGCCTGACCGCCGGGCTGGCCATCGAAGTCAAATCCTTCGTGCACAAAGAGCCGCTGGTCGAGCAGTCGGGCAAGCTGGCATTCCAGACCGTGGTGAGTCTGGCCATCTCGGCTTCGCGCCATCCCACGGCCGAGAAGTCCGAGCAGATCGTGCAGGCCCGCACCTACCTCGAGAACGCCCAGCCTGTCAAGCTCGAGCAGGTGGAGCAACTGGCCCTGGGCCTTCCTGAATGGCTCGAGAACGAGGCCTGCGATCAGGTCAACCAGCGCATCGGGGCCGACAGGCAGGGTCGCGCCGCCGGAGTCTCGCGCTTCATTATCCGCTGGACCATCGGTTGGTGGACCAAGAGCTCGGTGGACAAGCGCATGAAGGTGATCCGCCCGGTGGTCAAGGACCTGCACAGCACCGACAAGGACGGCCTGGTCACCTCCGAGGAGATCGCGATCTCCATCTGCCGGGTACACCTCAAGCCCCACGTCGAGCGGTTTGCCTTCGAGCTGGTCATGTCACAGGCCATCTCCCTGGCGCTGCTGGTGCCCATGCTGATCTTCCCGCCCGTGCTGCTGGCCCAGATGGTGGCCCTGGGCCTGCGCTGGTGGCGCCGGCGCCATCCTCCCGAGCTGCCGCCCCTGCAGTCCGACCCCCGGGAAACCGCTCAGCCTTCGACTGAGGGCCCGGTGGCCGATCCGAACGCTCCCGCCTGAGGTTGCATTCGGCCCGCACGGTCCGGGGGTGCAGCTCTGGTGCGGTAGCAACGCGCCCGCATGAGGCCGCGTTCGAAGGCGGGGTAATCGGGCCGCTTGATCAGGCGCTTTTGCGGCGGACCGGAACCCGAACCGCTCCCACCTGGACCGCCCCGTTCTCCTGGCGCACGACCGGCACGCCCTGGCCTTGATCGCCGGCCATGGCCGCCCGGGCCTGGGACGGGTTGCCGCTCACCAGGAGGTTGCTCAGGTAGCCGGCGATCAGGTCCTCAAGGGCTCCTGACAGACGTCCGAGGCGCAGGCCTTCCTGCAGGAAGCGGTAGGCGTCGGAAGCCTCCTGGGGCCGTCCCATGGTGACCAGTCCGTCGAGCAGCATCCGGTAGGCCGCCGCGCCCTGACCCAGGTCGGCTCCCGGGCGATGAAAGGTGAGGATGTTGTCCAGGTGCACCTCGGCCTGGGCCGGATGCAGCCTGACCAGGTCCAGGAAGACCTCGCGCCGGCGCTCGGGGGTTTCGCCCAGCGGACACAGGGCCAGCCGCTCGGTCAAGCGTACGGCCACCTCCACCGGCAGGCTCTCGCCCAGCAGGGCCAGTAGCGTGTCCTCGCGCTCCTGGCGGGCTTCTGCGTAGAAGCTCTTGTGGGGGAGCTCATCGAGCAGATAGCTGCTGACCTTCAGGGCCTGCTCGGCTCCCACCACTCGAGTGACCCGGCCTAACTGGGCTACGGCGCCGGCAAAGTCGGAGGGGGCGGCTTTGGCCAGGTGCTCGTAGAGCTTCAGGGCGCGGCCGGTGCGGTCGGCCAGCCAGGTCTTGCCGTCCGGCCCCTGGCGCACGTCCTCGGCCAACTGCAGGAAGTGCTGGCCTCGCTCCTCGAGCGCCAGTCCGTGCACTGGCTGACGCAGGGCCCGGGCCACATCGCCCAGCATGAACTCCTGCAGCCGCTCGGCCTGTGCTTCGGGCAGCAGGACCCGGCGGAAGTGCTCCAGGTTCTCGGCATAGGGGGCCAGTCTGGCGTCCAGCTCGGCGGGGTCAGTGGTGTTCACGTTCACCAGCGTGTAGCGCCCCAGCATCAGGTTGGCCGAGCCACCCCGGCTGAGGGCCAGGTAGCCGCTGTAGGCATCGTGGCCGGGCACATCCGAGCCTCCGCCGGGCTGCACCTTAAGCCCGCCGCTTTCCAGCTCCTTGACCTTGCGCGCCAGCTCGGGGCGCTCCAGCCCCTCGGTGGAGCCCGTGCCGTGGAAAAAGTCCAGGGCCGCCACCTCGTCGGCGCGCACCAGCTTGAAGTAGCCTCCGCCCGACCGGCTGGCCACCAGGCGGTCGCCCATCGAGCGGTCGAGCTGGCGGTTGGGGCGGGCCAGGAAGGCCTCCACCTCGGCCCCGCTGGCCGGTTGGCCCGAGCTGAAGTCGTTGGCCCGGTTCAGGGTAAAGCTCCAGCCGGCCCGCTCGAGGTTGTCCAGAGCGATGCTCAGGCGTGGATCGCTAGCTTTGGAGCTGGCCGGAAGGGCCAGCCGAAACCCCTGGCTCGGGATGGAGGTCAGCATCGCTTGTTAGCCTTGCATGCCGGACCCCCGGAATGGGTGTCCGGCCGGTTAACTCTTCAGCATGTCCAGGGCCTGGGTGCGGAGCATCTCCAGGTCCTCAGAGGTCAGCTCGAGACGGGTGGCCATTTTCTCGATCAGGTCCATCTCAGCAGCCGTCAGGACACCGTCGGAGAAGGCCACGGCGATCAGCGTCCGCATGCCCTGAAGGCGGCTCTCGCGGTCGGGCAGAATGCGCTCGATCTCTTTGGGGTCAGCTTGCGGGGGCGAGGCCGCCAGACCTTCCAGGTCCTCGGGGCGGCAACCGGCGCGGAGCAGGATGCTGGTGACCAGCTTCTCCTCCTCGGGGGCCCAGAACTTGTCGGCCCAGGCCATCTGGATCAGGGCCAGGGCTTTTTCCTTCAGATCGCTTTCCATTCGGGGGGCTTACCCGGAGGTCGGACGGGTTCCTGCCCACGGTAAAAACTCTGGCCCAGTCGTGGTCGACGATTTGAGCGACTCGGCCTGTATGCAGCAACCACCCGACGCGAATTGCGGGCCCCGAGCGTAGATAAGCTGCACACGGATCAGGCTCGCTCCAGAGTAAAGGAGAGAAGGAGAGGCTGGGGATTCGGAGATGAGAGACGGGTTGGCCTCCACCCTTCGAACATCAGCCTTCTCAAGCGCCAAATCAGGCAACAGAGCCAACGGCAAGCCCGGTCGCTGCCCGTCAAACGATCCTCCCTACTATCCATCAACTTCTCCTTATCCCCACGGTCTCCACCTCTCCTGAATGACTCCTTACGGAAGCCCGGGCCAGTCAGACGAACGCCGCCACCTGTCTCAAATCCGCATGTTTACGGCGCGCCTGAGTTACCGGATCTTTCGGGTCAGCACCCCGACTGGACAAACAGGGGACTTTTGGCCTATGCTTTGACATAGGCCTTGGAGGTGACATGAGCACGGAACGACATGTAAAGCTGTTCAGGAATGGAAGAAATCAGGCAGTGCGGATTCCTCGCGAGTTTGAGCTTCCCGGTGAGGATGCGATCATACGGAGAGAAGGTGATCGCTTGATTATAGAACCAACCCGCCCTCGCTCACTGCTGGCCCTGCTGGCAACGCTCCAGCCGCTGGAGGAGGACTTTCCTCCGATTTCAGACCTGATCCCTGATCCCATCGACCTCTGATGCGTTACCTGCTCGACACCAACATTGTCTCTGACCTGCTACGCAACCCCCAGGGGCCTGTGGCCCAGACGATCGCCACTATCGGAGATGCACGGGTTTGCACCAGCCTCATCGTCGCCGCTGAATTGCGATACGGCGCGATAAAGAAAGGTTCGGCCAGACTGACAGCTCAACTTGAGGCTATCCTGGCAGCTTTGGAGATACTACCCGTTGAAGAGCCGACCGATGCTGCCTACGCATTGATCCGCGATCGCCTGGAAAAGGCTGGTCAGCCAATTGGAGGCAACGACCTTCTCATCGCAGCTCAGACTCTATCCCTCGGCTATACGCTTGTTACCGACAACGTGCGGGAATTCAGCCGTGTAGCCGGTCTCACGGTGGTGAACTGGCTCCGCTAGGCCGTCTGGACGGTCGCCAGACAGCGCGAGGTTCTGGTCCCCTCCCTCCGGAGGGCTTACTCCATCATTCTGGCAGAATTCTCGGGCAGGAGCAGATTCCGGCGCACCAACAACGATAGCACCGCGCGCCTGCACGTCGTCAAGACGGTGGCGTCCTTGAATGCTCACCTTCGCACGGCGGGGGGCAGCTCGGTGCGGGAGCAACGCGCCCGCAAGAGGCCGCGTTCGACCGGTATCCGGCGAACGCGGCGAAGATCGCCGCGCGGACGGCCATGGGCGTCAACGACGGCCGACCAGGGCGCTGACCAGCTTCTGCAGCTCCATCACCAGGAGCAAGATTAGACCCAGTGCCGCCACCTTCAGCGCCAACCCGGGAGCGAGCGGCCCGGTGTGAAGGAAGCGATGGCCCAGCGGGTGCGCCATAGCCAGAAGGTGGATCCCCAAGGCAAGCAAAGAGCCGAAGAACAGGAAGGGGTTGGTCCACGGGGGGATGGCGAAGGCCGAGCGCGTCTCCGAGCGGGCGTTGCCGATCTGCACGATCTCCAGCACCACGAACAAGAAGAGCAGGAGATTGCGGGCCGCATCCACCTCCCAGCCCGACTCGAGGGCCCAGCGGAAGGTGAGCATGCCCAGCGCCGCCATCACCAGGGCGGACAGGACCACGCGAACGGTCATGATCCGGTCGAAGACGTGCTCGCTGGTCTTGCGCGGGGGACGCTTCAGCTCGTCCCCCTCGGCCGGCTCGAAGGCCAGCGCCTTGTCCTGGATGCCGTTGGTCACCAGATTGAGCCAGAGAAGCTGCGAGGGCATCAACGGCACCGGCATGCCGACCAAGAACGAGCCCACCACCATGGCCACCTCGGCCACGCCTGTCGAGACCAGCAAGAACACCACCTTGCGCACGTTGCTGTAGGCGATGCGGCCCTCGCGAATGCCGGTAACCAGGGTGGCGAAGTTGTCGTCGGAGATGACCAGATTGGCAGCCTCGCGGGCCACCTCGGTTCCCGACTGGCCCATGGCCACGCCGATGTTGGCGGCGCGCAGGGCGGGAGCGTCGTTCACCCCGTCGCCGGTGACGGCCACAAACTGACCCTTTGATTGAGCCGCCTGAACGATCTGGAGCTTTTGCTCGGGCGCGGTGCGGGCAAAGACTCTCACCCGGTCAAGAGCTTCCTCCGCGTTCTTGAGGTCAGCGCCGCTGATCACCTCATCAGGCCGTTCGGCCATCCCCAACTGGCGTGAGATGGCCAGAGCGGTGACCGGGTGGTCACCGGTCACCATGATGACCCGCACCCCGGCCTCCTTGCAGGCGGCCACGGCGGCCGGAACCTCCGGGCGCAGGGGATCCACCATCCCCACCAGGGCCACCGGCTCGAGATTATCGATGGTGAAGGAATCGGGAACCAGGTCGAAGTGGGGCAGGCTGGAATCGGCCAGCAGCAGCACCCGCAAGCCCTGCCCGGCCATCTCTTCGGCGGCCACCAGCCAGGGAGCCGGCTGGATCCCGGAAGAGAGATTGAGCACCGTCTCCGGAGCCCCCTTGACCGCCACCAGCAGCCTGGAGCCGTCGCGGTGAACCGAGGCAGCATACTTGAGCTCTGGCTCGAAGGGCACACGGTAGACCTCGGGCAACTCCTCGCGGGTGCCTTCAATGGACAGTCCGAGCTTCTCGGCCAGGGCCAGCAAGGCGACGTCGGTGGGGTCGCCCGAGCCCACCCACTCGTTCTCGCGCAGCGTCAGGCTACCCTCGTTGCACAGGATGGCCACGCGGGCGAGCCTTGTCAGGCGCTCGTTCTGCTCGGCCTGCACCGCCTGCTCGCCCTGCAGCACGCGTCCTTCGGGAGCAAACCCTGCCCCCTCGACGCGGTAGACCGGCTCATCCAGAACCCGCAACTCGGTGGCGGTGAGCTGGTTCATGGTCAGCGTGCCGGTCTTGTCGCTGGCGACCAGGGTGCAGCTTCCCAGCCCCTCGACCGCCTCCAGACGGCGCACGATCACCCCCTGGCGAGCCATGCGAGCGGCCGCCACCGAGAGAGCCACCGTGAGAGTGATGGGCAGACCTTCGGGGATGGCTGAGACGGCCAGGGCCACACCGAAGAAGAAGGTGTCGAGCAGCGAGCTACCGTGCAGGATCATTCCCAGAAAACCCACCAGCAGCACCACACCGCCCGTGGCCACGGCGACCAGGCGCGTGAAGCTGTCCATGCGAACCTGCAAGGGAGACTTGCCGGGCGCGAGATCGGTGACGTCGCGAGCCAGCCGCCCGATTGCGGTGCCGGTGGCGATGGCCTCTACCACGCCCCGCGCCCGGCCGCGCACCACCGTGCTGGCGGCATAGGCGAGAATCTTGTCCCCCTCCCCTTTCGAGGTCTTGACCACGGGAATCGACTCGCCGGTCAAGAACGACTCGTTCACCTCGAGCCCGTAGCACCACTCCAGCCGGATGTCGGCCGGCACCCGGTCGCCGCTTTCGAGCAAGACCACGTCGCCGGGCACCAGTTCCTCGGCGTCGATGTCGAGCGTCTCACCCTCGCGGATCACCCGGGCGCGAACCCGCAGCAGCTTGTGCAGGGCTGCGGCCCCTTTCTCGGCCCGCCACTCCTGAAAAGCTCCGAGAGCGGCGTTGATGGCCAGCACCAGAGCGATCATTACGGCCTCCTCGAAGCCGCCGATGAGGATCGATATCCCCCCGGCCACCAGCAAGACCACCGCCAGGGGGTTCTGAAACTGGCGCAGGATGAGAGCCATCACCGTCGGCCCCTGGGCCCGCGGCAACCGGTTAGGCCCATGCTTGGCCTGCAGCCGCTTGACCTCGGCCAGGCTCAGGCCGGGCAGCGATTTCTGCAACTCGGTCGGGTGCGAGGTGACCTCAGTCATCTAAGATCCGCTCCAAAGTGAGCATGAGAAGTATTCCATTCAGTCAGGTTGAAGGTGGGCGGCCAGCGAAGCAGTGCGCCCACCTTCAACTCCTACGTCCTGCCCCTTGACGCGTCCTTCCGGCCGCGCGACGCCCAACAGGTTGTGCTAAGGCGCCGCGCGTTGAACGCTTCAGGAATGTGGCGGGGCGCCGTTCAACAGATTGGCTACACTCCCGCGTTCAGCCCGACGTCGGGTCCACCTGCCAGACGCACAGTACGCTCGCTGCCCAGCGGTGGGGTTGGCGAACCAGCCTTGATAGGAGACGGTTGCTGCTTCGCTTTGTGGCAGAACTCAAAGCCAGGCCTGCACGGGGGCGTGGACCGACAGACACCTCATGACATCGCTGGCCGAAACGATCCCCTGCAGGCGCATGTTTTCATCGAGCACCGGGAGACAGCCCACGCGGTATTCGGCCATCAGCTCGGCTGCGGTCAGGATGGAGGTCGCGGGGTCGGCCGTCCAGAGCTTCTGGGTCATCGCCTCGCTGACCGCCATAGTCTCCAGGGGCGCGCTGCGCTTTGCACGCAGAATGTCCCGGTCGGAAAGGATGCCCACCAGGCGAGCGTTCTCTACGACCGGGAGGTGGCGGAAGCGGTGTGCTCTCATGAGCTCGCGCGCCTCGGCCAGGGTCGCCTCCGGGGAGATGATCGTGACGGAAGTAGTCATGACCTCGCCGACCGACTCCACCTCACTCGAAACCGAGGGCAAGTTTTGAAAGCGGCGGGTCGAAGCCTGAACCTGATTGGGATCGTAGTTTTCAAGCCACATGTCGGGGGTCAACCAGCTCAACGCCATTGGATTCGGTTCGCCCGGCAGGAGCGTCGGGCCTGCCCGGAAATTCCTTCGTATGAGCTTGTATTTGATGGTGGATGGGACGCTTTATCGCTCCGCCTCGCCCCTCCGTCAGAGCGCCGGGCTTCTCGAGCTATGGCGCCTGGGGCAGGCCCCCAAGGCTCCCCCCAGCGGGAACTCAGAGATTGTAGCCAAGCCCCCCTTTCGCCCCTATACGCACGTGGAGGAGACCCCCCGCGTGACCACCGAAACCCGCCGAGTCGAGCCGGTGAATCCTGACGGTCATTCCTCGGGAGGTCCCCTCGGCGAGGTTCTGGTGAGGCACCTCATGACCGCTCCGGTCGATTGCCTGGCCCACGACGCCAGCGTGGCCGACGCCCAGGAGGCCCTCGAGGAGGGGAGCTACCACCACCTGCCTGTGGTCGACTCCGAGAACCGCCTGGTAGGGGTCTTATCGGATCGCGATCTGCTGGCGGCTGCGCCCAATAGCTCGGTGGCCGACATCATGACCAGCCGCGTGCTGGTGGCCTCCCCCACCACGCCCCTCTTCCTCGCCTGCGAAGGGCTCTGGGCCGAGCGCATCAGCTGTCTGCCCGTGGTGGACGGCTACTATCGACCGATCGGCATTCTCACCGTTCACGACGTGCTGCGCCACCTGGTGCTTCGTCGCTCGCCGATCTTCAGGCCCGCCTGAGCGGTACGTTTACAACGAAGCAACGTTGGCGGGGTCGGGGCTGAGTAGGCTCGGGCCAAACTTCCTGCTGTTGCCACGCCACGTTTGGTGCCTCGATCTGGTCTGTCTAGGCGGTTAGGATGCCCAGGAGGCAGATATTCCCGTCCACCACGGGCAGGGGGCCAGGGAGGTCACACCCTCCCTGGCTTACCCCCACCTGACCCGAGCCCACTCTAGCCCTCCTCGCGCAGCCGGGAGCTGTGCTCGTCCAGCCGGGCTCGCTCATCCGCGCTCAGCGAGTCGAGACCGTGCCGGCGCACCTGCTCGAGGATGCGGTCGATCAGCTCCTCGGGCGGACCGGGGGGGCGAACGGGCGGCGCCTCGGGCTCGGCCCGGGGAAGCGCAGACTCGCGCCGGGGCCACAATTGCCGCCCCGGCAGCGCCGCAGCCCAGCCCCAAAGCACCAGATTGGGAGCCAGGGCCGCCAGCCCGGCCACCGGTCCGGTTCCGAAGTAAACCGCCCCCAGGGCCGGTAATCGCAAGAGAACGCTGCCGGCTGGCAGGCCGGGCAAAGAGAACAGGTCGGGCTTGACGACGGTCCAGGCCACCAGCACGCTGGCCAGCGGGTAAGAAAGCCCTACCGGATGGCGGTCCACCAGCAGCAGCAGCAGCCAGCCGGTCGAGACTGTCACCGAGAACCAGGCCACCAGGAACTTGGGCGAGCCCCAGATTCGCTCCAGGTCCGAGGCGATCAGCCAGAAGATCAACAAGATCACGGCCCACAACACGAAGGCCTGAATGCCCACGAACAGGTAGGGGAACGTCAGCGGGGCCCAGGGGAGCTGCCCGCCCACCCACTGCGGCAGCGGCTTGACTCCGTAGAAGTACAGCAAAGCGCACAGCACGTTGGCCAGCAAGATGGCGGAGGATGCAGGCGGCACAGGGCATGATTCCCCGGCTCGGGCGCGGGGCACCTTGCCCCTGCCCGGTCGGTCTGCTAGTCTGTGCTTATGAACCTGGACCCCGTCTCGCTGCCTGGCCCCCCTCTGGCTGGGCGGCTGCGAGTGGACGCGAGCGGCCATCCCCTCCCCGGCGAAAGCGTTCAGGGGATCACCCCCGACGCCATCTGCACGGCCCTGCGCCAGGGCGACGCCGAGCAGGCCGCCGCGCTGACCCGCACCCTGCAGTTTGCGGCCCGTTCGGGTCAGTGGACGGTGGAGGAGCCGGGTGGGCAGATCTACCCCCTGGAGGTCTCAGCCGGGAAGGGCTCCGACTTGATGCACCTGCTGCGCAACGGCGTGGTCATGAAGCTGGCCCTGGAAGCTCGCAAGAATCCCGACCTCAAGGCTCGCCTCTCGAGCTACGAGCAGGTGGTGACCGGGCTCAATGCGCCTCTGACCCAGGCCGAGCCCAAAGCCCCCCTGCTGGCCGAGGAGTGTGAGCGGGTCATGCTGGGAATGGCCGACCCGGCCACCTCCGAGCGCGTGCGCGGGGCGCTGCTCAATCGCCTGGATGTGCAGGAGCGCACTTTGCGCCCGCTCTCCGAGGGTGAGCGAGAGATCCGCGCCAAGCTGGAGGGGAACGCCGGCCTGGTCGAGGTTCTGGCCGATCTCCAGGTCAACCATCCCGAGTTCATCGGCCAGCACATGATCTTTCGCAGTGCTCTCTCGCTGTCGCACTGGCTGGGCATTCCCATGGCCGAGCAGCTCGAGCCAGCCGACCGGGCCGTGGTGGTGGGCGGGCTGCACGGCAACGAGCGCTCGGGCGTGGCCGCGGCCGAGCAGATCGCTCAGGAGCAAGACCAGCGCGTGCAGGTTTTCCCCCGGGCCAACCCCTGGGCCCACGAGCACTGCGCCCGCAACGGCCCGGGCGAGGTGGACATGAACCGCGTCTTCCCGGGCGATCCCCACGGCACGCCCGAAGAGCAGCAGGCTCACGTCATCTTCCAGGCCGCCTCCAAAGCCGACGTGGTCATCGACCTGCACGAGGCCCTGCACGACTGGCGCGACGGGCGGGCGGGCCGGCTGTGCATGTTCCAGCCCACCCCCCGCACCCTGGCCTACCTGCACCGGATGCAGGACTTCCTCGACCAGCACGACTTCCGCCTGGTGCCCTTCCGCTACCCGGGCACGCTGGTGCAAGAGGTGGCTAAAGCCGGAAATACCGTGGGGCTGCTCTTCGAGGTGCCGCTCACGCTCGACTTCGAGGCCCGCACCCAGCTCGCGACCGGGCTGACCCGGGCCGCCCTGGACGTGGCTTTCGACCCCCAACGTGAGCCCTGACAGCCTGCTGCTGATCTCGGCTCTGCTCGCCCTCCTGTCCGCCCTGGTCAGCCTGGTCTTCCTGCTGCGCGCCCGCGCCCGCACCCGGCGCTGGGAGGCGGTGCTGCAGGCCGTGGCCAGCTCTGAGTCGCCCTCCGACGCGGCCGTGCGGGCCCTGGCCGTGCTGGGCGCCACGCTGGGGGTGGAAGCTCTCTACCTCTTCCAGCGCCCGGATCTCAAGCTGCTGGTCCGCTGGGACAGCCTGGGCGAGCGCGAAGCCCAGGCTCGCGCCCGCCAGGGTGAGCCGCTGGGCTCCGAGCTGCTGCTCAACTGGCTGGGAGAGACGACCAGCGTTCGCTTGCGGGCCTTCCGCCATCAGGTCCAGCCCCTGCTCCCGCTGCTGCGGGCCCTGAGCGCCGGCGAGAAGCAAGACCCCCAGCAGGGCTTCCTGGCCCTGGCCCGAGTGGCGGGCGGAGTGGCCCACGAGCTCAATTCACCCCTGGCCGCCATCTTGACCGAGGCTTCCCGGCTCAAGAAGACCTCTCCCGACCCGCGCCGGGCCGAGACCATCGTGCAGGCGGTGGAGCGTTGCCGGACGGTGGTGGACAAGCTCTTGCTCTACGCCCGCCGGCCCTACGACATGGTGCAGCAGAACGCCAGCTTCTCCCAACTCGTGCGCCTGCCGGTGGACCTCAACGCCATGACCTCCGAGACCGCCCAGCGCCTGGAAGCTGAAGGCCTGACCGTGACCAGCGAGCTGGGCGCGCTGGAACGCCGCTTTGCGGGTGACTCCCGCCAGCTCAGCGACCGGCTGCTCGACCTGTTGTGCGGGCAGGAGAGCCTCCACCTGGCCACCCGCCAGGAGCCGGACCGACTGGTGCTGGAGATGCGCTGTCAGGGCGAGCTGCCCACGGCTCCGCTCGAGGGCCTGGAGCAGGTCGCCCGTGACCATGGCGGAGCGCTCGAGCGCGAGAACGGCCGTCTGCTCCTGCGGCTGCCCGTCGTGCCGTGATCCTGGGCGAGCGCTACCAGGTGGTGCAGGTGCTGGCCCGGGGAGCCACCAGCACGGTCTACCTGTGCGACGACCTGCGCCTGAGCGGCGCTCGCTGGGCCGTCAAGCTGGCCGACCCCACCGGCCTGGGCCCGGGCGCCTCGACTCAGGAGCTGTTCGATCGCGAGGCCGAGCTGCTGGCCCGGCTCTCTCATCCGCTGCTGCCGCGGCTGGTGGACCGCTTCAGCCACGACGGTCAGCCGGCGCTGGTGCTGGAGCTTCTACCCGGACCCACGCTGGCCCAGCGCGGGGCCCTGAGCCAGGCTGAGTCCCTGTGCCTGGGTCGCGAGCTGGTCGATCTACTCTCCGAGCTGCATCGCCAGGACATCCTGCTGGTGGACCTCAATCCCTCCAACGTCCTGATCGCCCCCGACGGCAGGCCCCGGCTGGTCGATCTGGGGCTGGCCCGCTCGGGGCCCGGTCCGGCGGCCGGGGGCACGCCCGGGTTCACCGCTCCCGAGAAAAGCTACACCTTTGCTTCCGACGTCTACGCTCTGGCAGCCCTGCTGCAGTCCTGCCTGGGCCGGCGCGGCACCAGCCGCCTGCGCTCCCTGCTCGAGCGCTGCCTCGACAGCGAGCCCTCCCGCCGCCCCACGCTCTTGGAGCTGCGTCAGGGCCTCGAGTCCGCGCCCGTCACCAGCTCCGCCAGCATCCCCGCCGCGGCCGTACTGGTTGCCACCCTGTTGCTGCTGGCCTCGCTGACCAGCCTGACTGCCGGCCTTGTGGCCAATCGCCCTCCCCCCGAGCGCCTGGCGGTGCAGGGCTGGGCGGCGCTGCTGGCAGGTGACCGGACCAGGACCGAGCAACTCGCGAAAGCGATCCTGCGGCAGGATCCCACCGATCCCGAGGGCCAGATCCTGGCTCGCAACGCTGCGCTCGACCCCAACGCCCTCTTCTTGCCGCTGATCGTCCCGGTCACCGGCCCTGAGTGGCGCGAGGGGCGCGCCTTCTTGCAGGGCGCCGCCCTGGCCCAGAAGACCAGCCCCCTGCCGGTCTTCCTGCGCGTTTGCGACGACGGCGGCCAGGTGGACCGGGCCATGAGCTGGGTGGAGGAGCTGAGCCGCGACGAGCGGGTGACCTGCCTGCTCGGGCCCACCAGCTCCGAGCGCGGCCTGGCCGTGGACCTGGTGGCGGCCCGCCTAAAGCTGCCCGTGCTCTCGCTGGGAGCCAGCCACCCCCGGGCCTGGGACAACGCCGGCTGGCTCTTCACCGTGGGCGTGCCCTACGAGGCGCGCGTGGCCCCCCTGGCCCGCGAGTTCCGCTCGCGGGGCTTTCAGCGGCCCTGGCTGCTGTATGACCCCCAGCAGGTGATGGCCCGCGACCTGGCCTTCGCCATCAAGAGCCAGCTTGGATCGGTGCGCGAAGAGCTCTACGCCACCGCCACCCAGGATTTTCGCAAGCTGGTAGCCGAGCTGGTCCAGGACCGGGCCGACGCCGTCTTCTTCGTGGCCGCCCCGGGCAGCTATCTGGGCGAGTTTGCCGTGCAGCTGCGGGCCGCCGGCAGCCAGGCAGCCCTCTACTCCAACGTCTCGGGCTACGCGGAAGGCCTGCGCAAAGCCGGCGGCCCCGCGCTGGAAGGCCTGCGCCTGAGCGAGACCTTCTTCCCGGGCTCGGATCGGCCCGAGGTGAAGGCCTTCGTGCACGGCTTTCGCCAGCTCTTCCCGGGGGTGGAGCCGGGCCGCTCGGCCGCTCAGGCCTACGACGCCGTGCGGCTGGTGGTCAGCGGCCCGCGCGGCCGCGAGCAGCTGAGGGGCTACCTGAGTGAGCTCGGCGCCGACCTGCCTCCCTATCCGGGCGTCTCGGCCCGGCTCTCCACCGGGCGCATCCCCGCAGAGCTGCCGGTCTACCTGCTCGAAGTCAGCTCGGGACGCGAGGAGCTGCTGCGGGAGGAACCGCCCCCCGCCCCCTGAAGCCTGGCTGCGTGGCAAGACGAATCCTGCTGGTGGAAGACGACGACCTGCTCCGAGGCAGCTTGAGCCTGCTGCTCGAGGAGGAGGGCTACCAGGTGACGGCCGCCGAGTCGGCGGCCCGGGCCCTGGAGGCGGCCAGCGAGCACCCCTTCGACCTGGTCATCACCGACGTTCGCATGCCCGGCATGAGCGGCATCTCCATGCTGCGCCAGATGCGCCAGAGCGCCCCCGAGACCCGGGCCGTGGTGATCACCGGCTTTGCCGACTTCGAGACGCCGGTGGAGGCCTTCCGCCTGCAGGTGGACGACTTTCTGACCAAGCCCTTCGACGAGGAGACCTTCCTCAAGGCGGTGGGACGCGCCCTGGAGTGGCTCGACCGCCAGGCCTGGTTTCGCGCCAGCCTCGAGCGCAGTTATCGGGACAGCCTGGGGCTGTGGGAGTGGAGCCTGCTCAGCCTGGCCCCCGACCGCGAGGCGGCCCTGCGCCGCCGCGACCTTGCTCGCCGGGTGGGCAGTCTATCGGGCCTCCAGGGCGAGGACCTGGAGGCGCTGGCCTGGGGCGCCCTGCTCTCCACTGTGACCGGCGGAGCCACCCTGCGCGAGGGCCTGGAGCGCTGCCAGGAGCTGCTGGCTCAAGACAGCGCCGACCGCCAGGGCTGGGAGCGCCGCTCACTGCTCAAGCTAGCCGAGCGGGCCCTGCAGCTGGTCGAGGCCGAGCCGATCCTGGCCGCGGTGGCGCGCTACGACGCCCTGGCCCATCCGGCCGACGCGTCTTTGGGCCTTTCTCGCCAGGAGTGCCTGCAGATGCTGGAGGCGCCGCCCGAGCTGCTCGAGCGCCTTGAGCAGGCCCTCAGCGGCGGAGCCGTGGAGAGCCCGCCAGAGGAGCGTCCCAGCGGCGCCGCGGGGCTGGCCCTGACCTATCTGGCCGCGGGCCAGCCGGAGCTATCCATTCAAGCGCTCGAGCCCCTTACCGACATGTCCGGCCCGGCCCGGCTGTGCCTGGGCACGGCGAGGCTGGCCTGCGGCGATGCCCCCGGGGCCATCGAGCAGGCCGGCCTGGCCCTGGAGCGCGCCGGCTCCAGCCTGGCCCGGGCCGATACCCTGGCCCTGCTGGGCACGGCTCGGCTGGCGACCGGAGACAAGCAGGGCGAGGAGGACCTGGCCGAGGCCGCTCGGCTCTACGAGGGGGCGGCCCGGGGGGCGGTACGCGTCCGATTGCTGCGGGCCTGGGGTCTTCAGCTGGCCAGCTCCAAGCAGGCGGGCGCTGCGGTAGAGGAGCTGCTGGATCGGGCCGAGGGCCTGGAGTGGGCACTCTTGCGCGAGCGCTGGCTCACCCAGCGGGTGCTGGGGGCGGCTGGCTCCCGGCGGGCGACTGAGATGCTGGCCCGCCTGCGCCTGGGTCAGGCGGCCGAGGCCCCCGCTGCCCTGGAGGTGGAGGGGCTGGGCCCGCTGCGCATTCGTTATCAGGGCCGCGAGATCAAGGAGCAGGACTGGAAGACCTCCAAGAGCCGGGCTCTCTTCCTGGTGCTGCTGCTGCACGGCGGCACCGAAGTGCCGGACGAGCGCCTGACCGACCTTTTCTGGTCCGAGCTCGAGGGGGATCGCGCCCAGGCCAACCTGTATTCGGCCCTGACCTACATCCGCCGAGCCCTGGGCGAGGGGGAGGTCGTGCAGCATCGGCGTGGGCGTTGCCGCTTCAACACCGACCTGTCCCACCGGGTCGACTTTCTCGACTTCGAGCGCGAGGTCAAGGCCGGTCGGCTGCAGGCCGCGCTCGACCTCTACCTCGGCGATCTGCTGGAGAATCTGCAAGAAGACTGGATCCGACCCTACCGTCGTCGCCTGCGTGAGCTGGCGGTGAGGGCGTTGGAGGGCCTGATGCTCGAGGCCGCCGGCCAGGAGCCCCGCCTGGTGTCGCTGGCCGAGCAGCTGCTGGCCATCGACCGCTGCCACCAGGGGGCCTACCAGGCCCTGATGCGCTTGCGGGCCGATCAGCCCGAGCGGGTGGCCCGCCTCTACTGGGCCTGCCAGGAGGCCCTGGCCGAGGAGCTGCACCTGGCCCCGAGCGCCGAGACCACCCGCCTGTTCCAGGAGCTGACGGCTCAGTCAAGGATTTCCCAAGGATCCTCTAAGTAGGCTCCAAGTCAGACAGCTTACTCTGGCCTTCATGACCAGAGAGGAGTGGATGATGGAGGAGTTGAGGATCGTGAATGGTGGCCTGGTCGAGTCCACGTCCGACCTGCGTTTCCTGGCCGAGCGCACCCGCGAGGTGCTGGCCAGCGAGGCCGTGCTCGAGCGCCGCAAAGCCCGTCTTCAAGAGCGCCTGCGCCGCGCCTCACGCTGGCTCGAGCAGCTGAGAATGGCCTCCCTGTTTGCCCTGGCCGCCGGAGTGGCCGGCTTGTGGCCGATCACGCTCTGGGTCATCTCGGGCTGCTCGGCCGCCGCCCTGGGCATCTCGCTCTGGCGCCAGAGCTGGGAAGAGGCCCTGGCGCGAGTGCAGCACCGGGTGGACCTTTGCCACGTCGAGCTGGGGCACCTCAAGTGCCGGGAGATTTACGTTCCCCTGCCTTCGGCGCGTCGCGCGGGCTACACTCCCGCGCGTCGACCTGTTCAGAATTAGAACGCGCGGGAGTGTAGACAAGCTGTTGAACGGCGCGCGCCAATTCCTGAAGCGTTCAACGCGCGGCGCCTTAGTAGGGGAGGACCAGATCGGGGCTGGGAGGTCCAGGAAGTGAGCTACTTCTTCGGAGGCCTCGACGCCCGAAAATTCTTATACTTGGACTGCGTCTGCGTCTGCGTCGGGAAGACGCGCCCCCTGAGCCTGAAATGCGGACTGATAGGGACCCGATCACCTCGGCCAACTCGCTGTGGAAGTGAAGCGGACTTCGGCCGCGCCGAAACGAAAGGGCAGGCAGGGGCGGCTTTCTTGCGCTCGGCTCAGGTTTGACTAGGGCCACCACCCAGGTAGTCGTTTTTTTGTAGCTCAGGGGCGGGGCCCCTCCAGCTTGACCTGGCGGGCTTCGGGGCCGCCGCAACAGAACTGGAACCGAACCAGAACCACCACCCGGGAGGGAATCGATCGAGTTGATCATGGCTCCCTCCGTTTGAGGCGCACGCCTCCAATGCGAATGTGGCTTTCTCTTTCCTCGACCGCCTTCTGCTGCTGCTCGAAGGCTCGCGAGAGCGACTCCACATGGCTGCGGCTCACCACCTCGCCGGCTTCCTGGCGCAGTTTGGCCACCTGCGCTTGCAGGTCGGAGAAGGTCTGGTAGGCGTCGCGAGCGATGTCGAGCCGCTCGCGGGCGGCCGAGGAGTGGGCCAGCGAGCGCAGGCCGAAGGCCGCGGCCGGCACCACCACCAGGCCCGAGGCCAGCATGCCCAGAGGGCCGCCGGCCGCTCCCAGGGCCAGCGCCATGCCGGCCGTTCCGAGCCAGAGACGGGCGCGCTGGCGCTCCTGACTGGCCATGACCTCCAGCTCGGGCTGGGAGCGCTGGTAGCGGTCGAGGTGGTCGCGCACGGCCAGGTCGAGTCTTTCGAGCTCGTCGGCAACGGCCTGGGCAGGCCGGGCGGGGGCTGAGGAATTGGCGATAGCTGCAATGTTCATGATTGGAAGTAGGACTGCATGATGGCGTAGGGCAAGGTCGCGCCGCTGATGCCCAGCACGGCGGCCAGCACCGGGTGACCGAAGGAGGCGGCCAGGATTCCTCCGGCCAGGACTCCCACAACGGCGCCGCCCAGGAGGTATCGCCCGGGAAGCTGGCAGCCAAGAGTGGCGCCTCCGGCTGCTCCCGCCAGGGCTCCCGCGGCACCGGCCAGGGGCCCGTTGCCCAGACCACCGTAGACGCCCAGGCCTAGACCGATGGCGGCCGTGCCCAGCACCACCACCGCTCCCTTGAGCTGGTCCTGCCAGGTGTGCAGGGCTGGCTGAAAGCCGTCCTGGTTCCGGGCTCTTTCCGAAGGGATGTCCGGAGGTCGGCTGGCCGCGAACGTCGGGAGAGTCGGGGGGATGGTCATTGTGTGTGTCCTCATTGTCTGGCTCACAGGCGCACTCCGACCGGCGTCCTGGCTCCCGCGAGGGCAGACCGGGTCTGGTCGGTCAGGGGTCGGGCGATGGCTGCAATCCTCATCGTAGCGAGCATACCCAGTCGCTCTTGAATCGACCTGGGAGACGCCTTGAGAATTCCTTGAGGCCGGCTGCTCGAGAGCAGCAGCGAGCAGATGGCTACCGAGCCGGGAGCTCGAGCGCAAGCCGCGAGCTGGGCTGGTCGCCCGACGCCCCGGCCTGACCCTTTTCACGCTTCTTTGAGCCCTCCTGGGCATCATGGCACCCATGAGAGTGGACCCGCTCAGAGCTTCTTTCATGCCCGCGCTCAGCCACGGGCCCCGGGCGGCCTCCGGGCCTACCGACCAGGTGGAGCTGAGCGGCCGGCGTCCCGGTCTGCCGGGCGCCACCGCCAGCGAGGGCGCGCTGGGTGGCCTGGCCGGAGCGGTGGCCGCCCTGGAAGGGCTCAAGAGCCGCGGGTTCGAGTTCCAGCGAAAGCGCCTGGTGGGCTCGCTGGGCTGGACGGCCTCCACCCCTTTGCAGGCCGGTCAGGCGCTGCTCAACAAGGACCCTGACGATCTCAGGGTGCGAGCGCCCGAGGGCGCCTGGCTGCCCCTGCGCGGTCCCGACGACCTGACCGTGCTGACAGCCTTTCACGCCGGGGAAGTGAGCCGCCTGCCCAGCCCCGAGCTTGCCCATCAGCTCGAGCAGCTCGAGCGCTCGGGTCAGGTCTTCGAGCACGAGGGGCAGCCCGTGGGCTCATGGGGGGCTTACCTGAGACTGACCTCCGGGGTCAGCGTGAGCTCGGCCGGTAAATCGCTCGAGAGCGGCCAGGACGTCGCCATCCTCGCCTATCTGCAGGGTCAGGTGGGCCCCGAGGCCCTGGAGCAGCCAGAGCTGGCTCGCGGGCTGCGAATGTTGCAAGAAGAAGGCTATCGCAGCGACGCTCTGGAGCTTTACCGCGCCCGCGCCCCCGAGGTGCCCCTGAGCTGGCACGAGCGCGAGCTGGGCAGCTGGCAGGTGGGCCAGGATCCCGATGCGGTCTGCAAAGCCATGAAAGAGAAGCGCCTGGCCCGGGCACGCGAGCAGGTGAATCCGGTCGTGCGCCGGCCCGAGCTGCTCGACGCGGCGGCCGTGGAGCTGGACGCCCTTCCCCTGGCGAGCCACCCGGCCTACCTCGACTGGCTGGGGCGCTTGGAGCACCCGACCGCGGCTGCCCGCCTGGCCCGCCAGGAGCCAGCCGCTCAGGATGCCCTGCGCAAGTGGCTGGATTCCGCCGTGCCGCGAATCGTTCCTCAACACACCTGGGCCGAAAAGGATGGAGTCTGGGACGACAGCCCCGGCGCACCCTACAAGGACAACCAGCAGAGCTCGCTCACCCTGCCGGTCGTCAATCTGAGCCATACCACCGACTGCACGTTCTCGTTTCGCTGCCTGACCCAGCTAGAGAAGGGCCGAGACTGGCTCGCGCTGGAGGCCTCGCGCGACGGCAAGAGCTGGGATGCCCTCAAGCAGATCACCGACAAGTCCGACTGGACCGAGCACCAGGTCTCACTGGTCGCCTACCAGGGCGCTCCCGTGCATCTGCGCTTTCGTCTCAGCTCGGATAGCTCGGTGACTCACGAAGGCGTCAATCTGAGCGATTTCTCGCTCAAAGGCCGTCCTCGCTTCGAGGCCGCTCCCCGATCGCTGTTTCAGCAGGATCGCTCCGAGGAGCGCGCGGCCCTGCTCGCTGAGGTGGCCCGGCTGGCGGTTTCCGGCCTGCCGACCGAGCCGTTGCAGAAACTGGTGGCGGCTGCAGGCTCGCCGGCCGAGGCCCTGCGCCTGGGTCCGATTCCCCCCGAGAGCGCTGAGCGCATGGCCCAGCTGACCGAGCGCCTGGGCAACCAGGCGGCCGCCGCCCTGGCCCCCTTCCCCGGCGAGGTAGATCGGGTGGTGGCCAGCTTCCAGGCGGCCTGCAGGTTGGCCCCCACCCCTGACGACCTGTCCTCGGTCATGGCCGTCTATCGCGAGCTGGCCCAGCTCCCCCCCGAGAGCCAGGAGCACGTGGCCCGGCTGGTGCAGCGCACCTGCCCCACCTGGAGCAAGGAGGGGGGCTGGCACTCTATCGGAGATGGCGTCTGGGCCGATAGCCCGGGCTCCTATCGCAACGGTCAGAACGCATCCCTCACCACGCCGGTGCTGGATTTGCGGCATTACAGCGCTCCCACGGTGAGCTTCCGCGCGCGCCACGACCTCGAGCGCAACGCCGATAATGTCTATCTGGAGGCCTCACTCGACGGCAAGTCGTGGGAGGGCATCGCAGCCTTCACGGGCCAGAGCGACTGGGCCGAGCACAAGCTCTCCCTGGCGGCCTTCGGTCAGGGCTCACTGCAGCTTCGTTTTCGCCTCAAGACGGATAGCTCCAACAACGGAGAGGGGCTCGAGTTGGCTGATTTTCGGCTCGAGGCCCGCCCGACCCTTCAACCCGAGGCGCCCCCCGAGCTTGTTTTCAGCGACCAGGCCCAGAGCCATCGGGCGACTCTGAGCCAGATTCTCGAGTTGGCCCGCCAGCGCGACCTGGAGGCGCTGGAGCGGGTCGACAGCCTCAGCCAGGACCTCAGGCCCGACCAGGCACTGCGGCTCTTCCGGCTGCAGGCTCCCGCCGAGTCGTTGAGCCAGGTAGCTGTGGCCGTAGGCGTGGAGGCTGCTGCCGGCCTCTTCCCTCACCTTGAGAGCGACTCGGTACAGGCCTTCCAGCTCGCCGGACAGATCGCCAATCGCCTGCAGCAGCCCGAGTTGCTCGACCGCTGCCTGGCCGATAGCCGGGCCCTGCGCGGCGCCAGCTTCCCGGAAGGTCTGCTCGAGTCGCTGCACCCCTGGCAGACCGATGGGTGGGTGCGTAGCGAGCCTGGCGTCTGGGCCGACAACCGCGTCGGGCGCTATCGCTCCAACGCCAAGAACAGCCTGACCAGCCCGATCATCTCGCTGGCCGGCCAGCAGGGCGCGCGAGTGAAGTTCAACTACCAGTGCGACCTGGAAAAGGACCGCGACTTCGTGCGACTGGAGGTGCGCCCGGAAGGGGGCACCTGGCAATCGCTGCAACATTACACCGGTCAGGTTCCCGAGGGTTCGGAGGAGGTCGACCTGGGCGACCTGGGCCACGGGCGCGTGCAGCTTCGCTGGCGGATGACCTCCGACTCGAGCAGCGAGGGACAGGGATTCAAGCTGCGCAATCTAAGGGTGGAGGATACCACGGGCCAGGTCTTCTTCAGCGATCGGCCCGAGGATCTCTCCCCCCTGCGCGACGAGCTGATGAGGCGAATGGACCGTCCCCTCGAGCCTCTGGGCGAGCTGGTCAAAGCGCACGGGCTGTGCGCTGCATTAGCCATCACCACCCTGACCGATGAGCCCGAGCGTCAGAGAGAACTGGAGCGCCTGGTGGCCCTCAGCGGCGTGAGCAAGTCGCTGCAGGCCTGGGAAGAGATCGGCTCGTTGCCTCTGGAAGCACTGAAGGCTGAGGTCGATCTGCGCAATGCGTGTGCCCGGTTCCGCCCTCTGGGCGTGGAGCCCGAGCGCCTGCTGGAGGCGCTGCGCGAAGCCGACCTGGATGCGGCGGGAACAGAAGCCCTGGGCAAGCTTCGCGACGACCTCGGCCAGGCCGGCTGGACGCCGTCCGGCGACTGGGGGCGCACCCCGCGGGGCTGGAGCGACAGCCCGGCGGGCAACTACAGGTCGAACCAGAGTGCCGCTCTCCAGTCGCCTCCCACGCAGATTCCGCCAGGGGCAAAGCTATCGTTTGAAGCTCGCTATCAGTTCGAGAAGGGGCCTGACCTGGTTCACCTGCAGGTCCTGCCCGATGGCAAGACCGATTGGGAAGAGAAAGCGCTCTACACCGGGAACGGATCGGGCCGCCAGGAGGTGGATCTGTCGGCCTACGCCGGACAGACCGTGCGCCTGCGCTTCCTGCTGCGTACCGATTCGAGCTCGGAGTATCCGGGTCTGGATTTCTGGGACCTCAAAATGACCGACGCCCGGGGGGAGTCTTACTGCCTGGACGAGCTGGGCCAGCGCTCGGTGGACGGCCTGCTCGAGCTGGCCTGCACCCCTGAGCTGCAGCCTGGCGAGCGCTCGCGGGCGTTGCAGATATTGAGCAGGGTGCCGGCCCCGCTGACCGCTCAGGCTCTGCGCGTGCTCAGCTCGTTCTTCGAGAACCAGGAACCGGAACGGGCGCTGGCTCTGGTCGAGCGCCTGCCCGAAGTGGTGCTTGATTCCGCGCCCGAGACGGCCTTGGAGCGATTGTTGGATTCGCTGGGCCCCCGCCTGCGCGAGGAGAGCGAAGCGGTGCTGGTAGGGGGAGTGCGGGTTCGCAAGCGTTGAGCCTCCACGGCCAATCGGATCGTCCACGACCGGGACAGTTTCCGTGAGAGTGATCCTGGTCATAGCCGGCCAGGGAGACTCCACCTAGGCTGAGAGCATGAATTCGGAATCGCGTCGCCCGGCCGGATCTGTTTATAGTATGCAATCATCTTTCGAGCTGTCGTGAGCCTGCTGAAACGCATCGACCCGGGACTCCTCATCGCCGGTCTGGCCCTGGCGGGCCTGACCACCTACGGCGTTCTCTGGTTGAGCCGGATCCCGGCTCCCTTGCTGAATGTGCCCCTCTGGGTCGTCCTGGCCCTGGGTGGCGCGCCCCTGGTCTGGGATCTGCTCAAGAAGGCCCTGAGGAAGCAGTTTGGCAGCGACCTCCTGGCCGGCATTTCCATCCTCACCTCGGTCTTTCTGCACGAGTATCTGGCAGGGAGCATCGTGGTCTTGATGCTCAGTGGCGGCGAGGCCCTGGAAAGCTTTGCCGTGAGCCGTGCGTCGGCCGTGCTCGATGCGCTGGCCCGCCGCATGCCCACCCTGGCCCATCGGCGCGAGGGAGCTGAATTGCGCGATGTCCAGGTCTCCGAAATCCAGGTCGGCGACCTCCTGGCCGTCCATCCTCACGAGATCTGCCCCGTGGACGGCGAAGTCAAAGAGGGGCACGGTCAGATGGACGAGGCCTACCTCACCGGCGAGCCTTTCCTCAATCCAAAAATTCCCGGCTCCAGGGTGCTTTCGGGCGCCATCAACGGGGAAACCATGCTGGTCATCCAGGCCACCCACCGGGCGGTTGATTCGCGCTACGCCCGTATCATGGAGGTAATGAAAGAGTCCGAGCAGCGGCGCCCCAAGCTGCGTCGCCTCGGCGATCAACTGGGAGCTTACTACACTCCAGTTGCGGTAGCGATCGCCCTGGTCAGTTGGGGCCTCTCGGGAGACCCGGTCCGCTTTCTGGCCGTTCTGGTGGTGGCCACCCCGTGCCCGCTCCTGATCGCCATTCCTGTGGCCATCATCGGCTCGATCTCACGGGCCGCTCGGCGCGGAATCATCGTGCGCAATCCCGCCGTCATGGAGCAGTTGGACCTGGTGCAGACGATGATCATGGACAAAACCGGAACCCTCACTTACGGCCAGCCCGCCCTGACCGACCAGACATTGTTCAACGGTTTTCAGGCCCTGGAGGTGCTGCGATTGGTGGCCTGTCTCGAGCGCTACTCGCGCCATCCCCTGGCGGGAGCCATCGTGGGCCGGGCCCTGGCGGAGAATTTGACTCTGTGCGAAGCCACCTCGATCAGTGAGCCAGCGGGTCAGGGCTTGATCGGGGAGGTGGATGGTCACACCGTGCAGGTCACCAGTCGGGCCGTGGCCGCCCGGTTCCAGACCGAGCTCCCTCTCGGTGCGGGTCTGGAGTGCGTGGTGTTGGTGGACGGAAAGCTGGCGGCCCACTATCGCTTCCATGACCAGCCCCGGGCCGAGAGCAAGCTATTCGTTCAGCACCTGGGCCCTCGCCACCGTATCAAGCGCAGCCTCATTGTTAGTGGCGACCGCGAAGAGGAAGTGCGCTATCTGGCCGATCAGGTGGGCGTACTGGAAGTCTACGCCGGCCAGAGTCCGGAGCAGAAGCTGGAGATCGTACGCCGGGAGACGAGCAAGGCGCGGACGGTTTACCTGGGCGATGGCATCAATGATGGCCCGGCCCTGATGGCTGCCACCGTGGGCATCGCTCTGGGGCAAGCCTCGGACATCACCGAGGAAGCGGCCGGTGCCGTGATCATGGACGGCTCCCTGATCAAAGTGGACGAGTTTCTCCACATCAGCCACAATCTTCGCGTGGTGGCTCTGCAGAGCGCCGTGGGAGGGATGGCTCTCTCGATCATGGGCATGCTGGCAGCGGCCCTGGGCTATCTCCCGCCGGTAGCCGGCGCACTGGCCCAGGAGGTCATCGACCTGGCCGCCGTTCTCAACGCCCTGCGAACCGCCCTGCCCCCGGCCCAGCCCACGGACTACCAGGACGGCAACGAAGTATCCTAGGGTCCCGATGGTGAGTAGCGACGCCCCGCCAGGAGAATCTACCCTCCCGGCCAACCATTTGAGTCCATGGATCTGACTGACAAGCGAATCGTCCTGGTCGGAGGGGCGGGCCTGATCGGCTCGCACCTTTGCGACCTCCTGGTGCAAGAGCCGCTGCGCGAGGTGGTGGTGTTCGACAACTTCGTTCGCGGCCGGCGCGAGAACCTGGCCAGGGCCAGCCAGAGCCCGAATCTGACCATCATCGACCACAGCATGACCGATCCCGAAGCACTCCAGGCCGCCCTCGAAGGAGCCCACGGCGTCTTCCTGCTGGCCTCGCTCTGGCTCGGAGAGTGCCTGGACGAGCCCCGGGCTGCCTGGGAGACCAACGTGCTGGGCAGCTGGAACGTGCTGGAGGCCTGCCAGAAGCTGGGGGTCGAGCGCCTGGTCTACAGCTCCTCGGCCTCGGTGTACGGTGACGCACTGCACATCCCCATGGCCGAGGACCACCCCTTGAACAATAGGACCACCTACGGGGCCACCAAGATCGCCTGCGAGCAGATGCTGCGCGCCATGTACCACCAGCACGGGCTTCCCTACGTGGGCCTGCGCTACATGAACGTCTACGGCCCTCGCATGGACTATCGGGGGGCGTATGTCAGCGTCATCATGCGGGTGCTCGATCGGATCTTCGCCGGCCAGCCCCCGCTCATTCACGGGGATGGCAGCCAGATCTACGACTTCATCTGCGTCACGGATGCGGCCCGAGCCAATTTGCTGGCCATGCAGGCCGACTGCAACGACGTTTTCCTGAACGTGGGCAGCGGCCAGGGCACGAGCCTCAACGATCTGGTGGCCCGGCTGCTGGAGTTGACCGGCTCACCCCTGCAACCATTGTATCAACCCCATACGCAGAGCCTGGTTACCCAGCGCGTGGGCAGCACCGATCTGGCCGAGCGACTGCTAGGCTTTAAAGCCAGCACACCGCTGGCCGCGGGGCTGGAGCGGGTGCTGGCCTGGCGTCGGGCCGAAGCCCTAGGGGATGGGGCTGCCTGAAGGCGAGGGGGACGGCGAAGCTGGGGCTGGCCACAGGGTACGCAGACTGTCCTCCCAGCGGGTGAGGAGGTCGCTCTCGGCGGTCCAGACTTCGGGTTTACCCTCCATCTGCACGTAGCAGCCCTTCTTGTCGGGGGTCTGGGCCCCCAGCAGGATGGTGCCCAGCTTCTCTTTCTTGGTCTTGTAGATCGTGAGCCGGGCGCGGGGCTTGTCCAGGCCGGTAGCCACCCCGGCCGGGGCTACCGCGCTCCACCGCTCCTCGGTCAACTCCCAGAGCAGGTTGGAGACCGCAGAGCTCTGCGTGGCCCCGTCGCCTTCAGGCTTTACAGGCTTGGAGAGCTTCCAGTTCTCGCCCGAGCGCTGGGCCTCCAGCTCGTGCGAGCCGATCTGGCCTTCTACCTTTTCCACCTCGTCCACCTGGAACGAGAGCAGGTGCCGGTCGCGGAAATACTCCCCATCCCTGGTGAGAGCCTCGGTCTTAGAGAAGTCCAGCACCATCACCTCTTCGGGGTTAAGGCGGCGGGCGTAGCGCATGGTGGGCTGCACGGCCACCGGGGGGCCGATCTCCAGTACCTGGGGAGTGGTGCGCTTATCCTCCCACACCTCCAGGCGGAGCTCGGGCTTACTGAAGTCCACCTTCTCGCCCGGCTGCATGAAACGGCCCGCCCGCATGCGGTTCCAATCCCACAGAAAAGCGCTCACTTTGCTCGAGTCGGCACCGGCCTGGAAGGGCTTCTCCACCTTCCAGTCGCCTTCCAGCATGCTGAACTCTTCCTCGTCCGACTTTTCTTCCTCGCGCTTGGTGACGTTCAGCACCAGCTCGGTCTCCTGGCCGCCCCGCACCATCTTCACGCGTACGGCCTTGCCCGGGTCGCCGGGCAGGGGGCTTGTCTCGCGCAGCGCGGCGGGAGTCTTGTCGATGATGGCCGAGAAGGTCCCCGGCACAGTCACCACCGGGCCACTGGGAGCCACCCGGGCGTAGTAGCCGTTGCCGTCTGGCAGCTTGTCGCCCACCAGCAGGGCCGAGCTAGCGCCCCCCGACTTCAGGCTCAGCTCGAAAGCCGGCTTCTCCAGTCCGAACTGCTTCAGCTCCTCGGGCTTGGGGCTCTCGAGGATAACCTCGTTGCGCTGCAGATCGACCAGACCGTCGGCCATGCGGCCCACCTCGGCCACCGAGACCATCTCCTCGGGAGGGCCCTTGCGGATCCAGCGCCGGTCCCGTTTCTCGAGCACCAGCGAGGCCTGCTCGCTCTTGCCTGGCTTGAGCTCGAGCCCCATCAGGCTGTCCGCCTTCAGCCCTGGAAAGACGCGCTTTTCCTGCTTCTCCGCCTCCGCGCGCGTCTTGCCTCCCCGCACGTCGTAGAAGTAGTAGAACCCCCCCAGCCCCAGCACCAGAATCAAGAGGACGAGCGTGCTGCGGTTCACGGTCTCAGCGCCTCTTGACGGCCGACAGGATGCCCAGCAGCAGGAAGATCATCGGGACCAGGAGGAGCTGGACGCCCACGATGTTTCGCACCTGACCCGGGGCCAGAAAGAGTGGCTTGGACTCTTCCTCCACGGGACGAATGGTGATGCGGCTCTCTTCCTGGACCAACCAGTTGATCAGGTTGACCGAGAAGTCGCGGTTTCCCACCACCCGCAGGAGCTGATTGGTGAAGACCTCGCCGCCCATCACAGCCAGGCGTGCCTCGCGCCTGTCGCTGGAGGGAGACGGGCTGGCCGAAGGGGAGGGGGAGGATTCCGGCGAGGCCTCAGAGAGGCTCTTGCTGGCCAGTGTCACCAGCGGGAAGGAAGCTCCTTTCCCCTTGGGCGGGGCCATCTTCTTCTTGCCCAGCACCTCGGCGGCCGGTACCACCACCGTCATGTCGGTCGATGACACCAGGGGCTTGACGGAGTAGCCATTGGTCCTGGCGGGATCGTTGACAGACTTGATGGGGTGAGACAGCAGCGAGAGGATGAACTCCTTCTGGTCCTTGGTCACCGGATGGCCGGCGTCGAAGACCATGCCGACGACGGCCGCAGAGTCCTGGGTGATGCGGCCCACCTGGTCGGGGGTAAGGATGATCTCATCGGGGATCTCGAAGCCATACTGCAGCAAGAAGTCGGCGTAGCTGCGGTCGGTCTGGGCGCCAAACCAGAAGAGCAGGCGCCCCCCGCCGTCGATGTATTTCTTGAGGATGTCGCGCTCGCCATCGAGCAGGGGCGCCTTGGGCCCGGCCACGATCAGGGCGGCCAGGTCGTTGGGCAACTGGGGCTGCTTGGCCAGGTTGATCTCCTCGGCTTTGTAGGCCTCCGGCTCCAGGGCCATCTTAAGGCCCGAGATGCCGAAGGGTTGGTTCTCAGTGATGGAGGCCTCGCCGTGGCCGGTCAGAAAGCCCAGCTTGAGCGAGTCGCGGTCGGAGAGCTTGACCAGGGCGTTGGTGATGGTCTGCTCTTCGAAGTCGTTGAGGCGCTCCTGACGCTTGGAGGGCTCGTTGCCCCCCCCCTCAGGCAAGAGCTCCAGCACGCCCTGGCCGCTGTAGACGATATCATAGGCCTTGGCGCGGGCCGGGTTCTTCAACAGGTCGAGCACCTCGAAGTGGAACATGGCCGGATTAGCGTTGAGATAGTTCTTCAGAATCCGCTCGACATCTTTGCGCTCGTGATCGTTGGTGAAGGCCACGACCCGCACCGGCTTCTTCAGCTCGCTAACGAGCTTGGCCGACTGCTCCGACAGAGACAGGCGCTTGTTCTGGGTGGCGTCATAGGTCTTGTTGTGCTTGTTGGAAATGGCCAGGATGATGCCGAACAGCAGCATGGCCAGAAAGAAGGAGAGGACGGTATTGAGAGCCGCTTTGGTATGGATCGACATGGCTCAGGTGCTCCATTTCCGACTTTCGAGAATACGCATCGTCAGGAAGAAGAAGAGGATGGTCCAGGCCAGGTAGTAGACCACGTCGTGCGAGTTAAGCTCGCCCCGGGCCATGGTCTCGAAGTGAGCCAGGTTGGAGGGGTCACCGATGTGCTCTTTGACCACCGCGATTGCGTCTCGGAAGATGCCCACCAACCACATGCCGAACAGGCCGCCAAAGGTGACCACGGCTGCCACCAGCTGGTTGCTGCTCAGGCTGGAAGCCCACACACCGTAAGCAACGAAGCTGGCGGCAAGCAAGACCAGGCCCAGATAGGCCACCCCGATGGTGGGCCACTCGATCTTGACCAGTCGAGACAGCAGCAGGATCGTGCTGCCCGAGCAGAGCACCATCATGGTGACCACCAGAAGGGCCGAGAAAAACTTGGCCCCCACGATCTGGAACTCGGTCAGCGGGTAGGTGAAGAGCAGCTCGAGCGTGCCCGAGCGTTTCTCTTCCGAAAAGAGCCGCATGGTGAGGAGCGGCACCAGAAAAATCAGCAAGAATGCCATCCACCACATCACCGGGTAGACCAGCTGCTCCATCACCTTGACCTGGCCCATCCCCATGGGGTTGGCGCTGGCCCGGGTGCTGGCCGAGCCGAACTCAAGCAGCAAAATGACGAAGACCAGGCCGATCACCAGCAGGTAGCAGGCGGTGAGAATCCAAGCCATGGATGAGTTGTAGTAAGTGCGAAGCTCTTTGCTCATCAGGGCAATCATGCGCTATCACCTCCGACTGCGACCGGTTCGGCAGCCTTGTCCGGTTGGGAGGCTGCTTCCTCGGCGTCGCTCTTGGAAACGATCTCCAGAAAAACGTCTTCCAGGGTGGCCTGGCGTGCATGCAACTCGAGCAACTCCCAGCCCTTCTCGATCACCGCCCGGGCGAGTTGGGGCCGGACCTGGCGGTCGTTGTCTGCCTCCACGCGGAACAGGTCTCCTTCCGATTCGGCCTTTTTGACACCCTGGAGGCCGCGCAGGAACTCCAGGATCTCACCCGTTGGTGCTCCGCTGACCCCCAGCGTGATGGGCACGAGGGCAAGTTGGCGGGCGGCCAGGTTCTGCGGAGTGTCCTGGGCCTGGATGCGGCCGTTGGCGATGATGATGACCCGGCTGCAGGTCACGGAGACCTCGGGCAGGATGTGGGTGGACAAGATGACCGTGGATTTCTTGCCCAATTCTTTAATCAGCTCGCGGATCTCGCGGATCTGGGCCGGGTCCAGGCCCACGGTCGGCTCGTCCAGGATGAGCACGGGGGGCTCTGAGATGATGGCCTGGCCCAGGCCGACGCGCTGGCGATAGCCGCGTGAGATGGTGCCGATCAGCTGATCCACGACCGATTCCAGGCTGCAGCGCTCGACCGCGGTGGCTATGGCCTTCTTGCGGTCAGCGTGGGGAACTCCTTTGGCAGCGGCAGCGAACTCGAGGTATTCGCGCACGGTCATGTCGAGGTAGAGGGGGACGTGCTCGGGCAGGTAGCCTACATTCTTGCGCACTTGCAGACTCTGGGTGTAGACGTCGAAGCCGGCCACACTGGCCGACCCCTCGCTGGGAGGGAAGTAGCACGTCAGCATGCGCATGGTGGTGGTCTTCCCGGCGGCATTGGGACCCAGGAAGCCGACAATCTCCCCCTTCTCGATGCCGAAGTTGAGGTTGTCGACCGCCAGTTTGTCTCCAAATCGTTTGCATAGACCTGTTGCGGTGATCATGACTCGAGCTCTCCTGGTGGCAAAGCATCTGGCGCGGCCCTGGTGGTCCGCGGACCTTTTGATGACGCTGACCGGGTACGAGAAGTTCCCGGCCAGGGCGTGCGGGCGATTCTGTTGTCGGGCTTGAAAATCCTCCCCGGAAAGGCCCCTTCCAGGGTCGTCAGGAGAGGGTTCTAAGCCAGGTTCTAGAAAACTTCGAGCGTAGCCAGAAGGGCGGGCGAAGCGCTCGGGACCGCTCGGAAAGCGTGGTTTCCGACGGTAAACTGGAGATCGCGATCGCGTGGTTGTGATCGCATTTAGACAGGGCGTGGATAGGGTTGAGGGCCAAAGGGGCGTCCTGACGCCACGGAGGTCTTTTTTGGCATTCGGGAAGGAGCCTGGCCGGTTTGCCTTACGTGCTGCCCGTAGGGACCAGCCTGCGGGCCCGATACAAGATAGCCAGGGTGCTGGATCAGTCGCGGCTGCGCAACGTCTATGTCGCCGAAGACCAGCACCTGCGCGGCAAGCTATGGGTGATCAAGCAAATGCAGCCGATCGGCGTAGACGCCGGCGAGCGCAGCCGCTTACTCACTCAGTTTCAGGCGGAAGCCATGCTCTTGTCTCAACTCGAGCACGCTTGCCTGCCCAAACTGGTGGATTTCTTCGCCCAGGATTCCTCCCTGTTCGTGATCCGCGAGTTCGTGCCCGGGAACGACCTGCAGAGCATCCTCAATCAGCGCCAGGCCCCCTTCGGCGAGGACGAAGCCCTGCGCATCTCCCTTCAGCTTTGCGACCTGATGGTCTTCTTGTTCAAGAAGAAGCTGGCCCCAATCGTGCTGCGCGACATGAGCCTCCCCAATCTGATCCTGACCCCCGAGGGGCGAGTTCTACTGGTAGATCTCGGCTTTTCCAGGCTATTCCAGCGTGAGGCCCGTACCGGCCCCCCTGACTACGCGGCCCCCGAGCAGTTCACCGGGGAGGGGAACTATGATGGCCGCACCCTCGTCTACAACCTGGGCGCGCTGACCTATCACCTGGTGACCGGGGTCAATCCGGGCTCCTCCCCCTTTAACCTGGTGCCGATCAGTCATCTCAATCCTCGCGTTTCTGAGCCCACCCGCGCCTTGATCGAGAAGTGCACTCGCAACGAGCCTCGCGACCGGCCAGGCAGCCTGGCCGAGCTCAAGAAAGCCCTGGAGAACTCTCTTACACCGAAGGGAAAAACTCCGCGCCCTGCCCCCCGTTCTGAAAAATCCCCTTCGCTCGTAGGGGCAGGGGGGGGCGTTCGGAGAACAAAGAGAATATCTCCGCGACTGAAGGCGTGGTTGCTGGGTGCGCTGCTGACCGTCCTGATGGGTGGGGGTTTGGTGGCCATCTACCACTACATGCTTTCGTCCAGTACGAGGCTCTGAACCAGAAGGAGGCTTGACCGGATGCTGGCGCCCGGGACGATGATCGGGACGCGCTATCAGGTAGTACGGTTGCTTGGCCAGGGCGGCATGAGCAACATTTACCTGTGCGACGACCTGAACCTTCGCGGTCGCCGCTGGGTGGTCAAGGAGATGGTGGCCCGTTATTCCGATCCCAATGAACAGCGGATGGCGGTCGAGTTGTTCGAGCGAGAGGCACACCTGCTGGCCAGTCTGGACCACCGCAACCTTCCCAAAGTCAATGACTTTTTCGTCTTCCAGGGCCGGTCATACCTGGTAATGGAGTTCGTGGACGGGGAAGACCTGGGGCGCATGCTCAATCGCATCAAAGGCCCCCTGCCCGAGCGGCAGGTGGCCGAGTTAGGCGAGCAGATGGCCACCGTGCTCTACTACCTCCACTGCCGCAAGCCTCATCCCATCATCTTTCGAGACGTCAAGCCGTCTAACATCATGATGACCGGCAACCTGGTCAAGCTGATCGACTTTGGCATCGCCCGCCATTTCAACCCCAGTAAGAAGGGCGACACCATGCGCATCGGCTCGCCCGGCTACGCTCCTCCCGAGCAATACAGCGGTCAGACCGACCCGCGCTCTGATGTCTACGCCCTCGGGGTGACTCTGCACCACGCCATCACAGGCCGCGACCCGACCACCACCCAGACCCCCTTCATCCTGCCCCCCGTGCGCGACCTCAACCCATCCGTTTCGGAAGACCTGGTGCGCATCATCGAGCGCTCCACTCAACTCGACCCCGATCAGCGCTATCAGTCTATGATCGACATGAAGCGTGATCTCCAGGCGCTGGCCCGAGCGCTGGCGGGGGGCACGCGTGTAGTGCGCTCGGGAGAGGCGACTTCGCCCGTGTCGGCTGTGGACGCAGCTCGGGCAGTGGCGGCTGCGAGCATGACCGCGACCGTTGCCCCGGTGGCGGTCGCTCCGACTGCAGCGACTGCAGGGGGCAACCCGACCGCTGTCAGCCCAGCCCCAGCCCAGCCTGCGGTCCGTCGATCGGCTGCCAGGCTCTTCAAGTGGTTCTTCTTGCTGTTCTTGCTGGGCAGTCTGGCTGCCGTGGCTCGTTTCAATCCCGGTCTCCTGGAGGAAGGACGCCAGTCGCTCTCGGCCTGGCTGCACAGCCTGATGCCTCGCCAGGCTCCCAGCAATCCCCGCGACGCTGGCATTCAGCTCTACCAGGAAGGCCATTCCCTGGTCCAGGCCACCGAGCAGCTACGCGTGGCTGCCCGGGCAGACGGGAAAGACCCGCTTACCCGAATCTATCACTCCAATGCTCTGGGTCTGGCCGTGCCTCCTCCCAAGAAGCCTGCCCGCATCGGCGTTCTTTATCCCGTCGAGCGTGCCGACGAGGTCCTCTCTTCTCTGGCTCAGGCTCAGGAGACGCTCAATCGGGTTGGCGGCGTGGGCGGACGACCTGTAGTGCTGATTGTTTCCGGCTATCGACCCGGAGAGCTTCCGCGACGGCTGGCTTCCATGGAAGCCGGCGCCGATTCTCGGAAAGTGAACGCTCGAGCTCCCGGCCCACCGCCCGAGGTGCTGCTCGTCTTTCCCGTCGGCAAACTGGATGCCGGCCAGCTCAAGAGCGACTTGCCGCTCTACCTGGCCCAGATATCCGAGCAGGAAGATCCTCGCCAGATGCCTCCCGATCGGGCCTGGCCGGTGGAGCAACTCGCCGACCTGGCAGCCAACCGTCCCCTTTTCTCCGCCAGCCCTGAGCTGACCGATGAGCTCAAGTCGCTGGGCCTGGATGCTCCCGAGTTCTCCGGCGCCAGAGGCCTGGTGCTGGCTCGTCCACAAGACCTTGCTTCGCTGCAAGCTCCGCGCGAGTCTCTGGTGATCCTGGCCAACGACCGGGCCTCTCTTCCGCCCGCCGCCGACCATCCCGGAGCTTGCGCGCTGGTTCGATTCTCTCCCTGTCAGGGTGAATGGCTGTCAGCCAGCCTGGCCCGGGACATTCCAGATCTGGCGCGGGCTCGGAACCTGGATGCCCTGCTGTGGGTCGTCGCCTCTCATTACAAGCTGCACGCCCTTCGAGGAGCCACCCTGAGCTGGAATCGCTCAGGGAAGGCAGCTCCTTTGCCGTGGACGATGGTTCGAGCCATCGGTGGCGAGTGGGTGGCTCGGGGCAGCGAGGAGGGTACCGGCCCGTGACCATCTTGCGCCGCTGGCTGCTGAATGTCGCCTCGTTCTTGCTGGGGGGGGCCTGCGGGCTTTGGACAGTCCAGTTTCTCGAGTCGCGGATCGAGTTACCACCCGTGGGCGGCATCTTCATCGTGTTGATCTTCATGGCTGTGTTCGTGGCGATCTCTTATGCGGTAGGCCAGTCGCTCTTTCCCGTTACCCTGGAAGAGCAACTGATCCGCCCGGAGATCCCCCGGCAGCCCTGGGCCTGGCTCAAGCCGCACGGCGAAGGCCTCAAGCCCTCGTTCCCAATGAACAAGGACCAGATCGTCATCGGGCGTGAGGTCAAGTGTGACCTTATGCTCAACAACGAGTCTGTATCAAGGCGTCATGCAGAAGTGGTGCGACTGGCCGAAGGCTACCTTCTTCGTGACCTGGGTAGCCGCAACGGAACCTTCGTGAACGGCCAGCGCGTGCAGGAGTACGTGTTGAGCGACGGAGACAAGGTCGCCATCGGGGATATCGTGTTTATCTTCGAAGCTCCCAGACGGGCCGTGACCCTGACCGGTCAGCCCGAGAGCGTGTCTCATCTGGTGGGCGACCTCGGAGGCAGCATGGCGCTCGGCTCAAGCGCGGATGAAGACGATACCGAGGTCTGGAACCACCGTCCCACTCGGCCCCCTGAATAACGCGAGCCGGGTCAGGCCAGACCCGGCTCGTCCTTGCCCCACTCGCGCGATTGGTGGGTGAGATACTCGTTGATCAGACATCCCCAATCGCCTTCAAGACGCTCGATAGCTCGCCGTATCTCTTCCATGTCCACATTGTGACGCGAAGGAGTCTCGCCGCGGGCCAGGTGGACCAGTTTGACCTGACAACTGGGGCAGCGTGTGGTGCGTGAGGACAGATAATCGAGGAAACGGCGCTTGAGCTGATAGCTGCAATGCGGGCAGTGAAAATGAATGAGGATTTCCACTGAGAACATCTAATCCTACTATAGCACACCGTCTATGCCAGGTATAGCCCCTGACCCCTCTCCAGCAGGGTTGCGTGGTCGTGAGCCAGAGTTAAAATGAGGCTCAGCTGCTCGGTGGCTCTTTGGAAATTTTCCAAGCCTGCCCCCACCGCTTTTGAGTCTTTCTCAATACTTGCTTGCTCCAGGGTCGTCAGGCCCTGATCGGCCCGCTCGAGCGACTCCAGGGCCTGGTGCAGCAGCAGGGGCTCGTGCCACGGACCGCTGCTCAGGGCCGCCACGGCCTGTAGCCGGGCCGAGAGTTTCTCGCGCACTCTGGCCAGTTCGGCAGCGAAAGCGGGGGCCTGCACCAGTCCCAACAAGAAATCGGAGGTCATGCGTCGGAGCAACTCCAGGGGAGAAACTTGTCGGTCCTTCTTTTTCTCCTCGTCTCTCCAGTGTCGAAACAGCTCCATTCGGCGATTGAGCTCGCGAGGGGGGAGGCCAAGGAAATACTCCTCGACGTAGCGGGTGGCTTCGGTCTCACCAATCAGCGGGGTGAGCAAGCGAGTCATATAACGCCGCGCAGCCCGCTGCAGGGTTTCCTCCTGGTCGGTGCCCAGCACGCTGGCCAGAAACTCCACCCGGGCTCGACGCCCTTCATCGCCCGCCTGCTGGTGGAGATAGCGGAAGGCGACCTGGCGTCGCCAGTCCTCCTCGGCCGGACCGAGCGAGCGCAGGCTTTCGCCACCCTTCTGGTCGAGCAGTTTTCGAATTTGCTCGAGCTTGAACCCCTGGGCCTTTAGCTGCTCGATACGCCGCAACCGGCGCAACGCATCGCGATGAAAATAGGCCACTCTTCCATCGGCGGATGGGAATGGTTTCTTCTCCGGTCGAGGCACCAAGCCTCGGGAAGTATAGAACTTCAGTGTTCGCTCGGACAGGTCGAGTCCAAGCTCGCGGGCCTGCTCAAGTAGCTCGTCCTGGCTCAGGTAGTCGCGGGCCATTCAGGCTGGGTCGCCTGAGCCGGGCCCAAAATCCTCCTCGGAGCACCACCCTTCGAGCCGCTCCCAGAGTGATTTGGCACGGGCCGGGCAGCGAAGCTGCACCCCGCAGGTAGGGCCTAGCTTGCCGAGAACTGGCTCAACCACTGCTTGTTCTGCTCGATGACGTACTCGATCGAGCTGAGGATGTCGTTTGCCTCTTCGGCTTTCAAGACGGACTCGGCCAGGCGGTCGCGCTCGCCGGTTTCGACGTAGGCCTCGATGCCCTCAACGGCATCGTAAAAGAGCTGCAGGGCCTCCAGCATGAACTCGCGGATGACCTCGGCTCCGGCTGGTGCGGGGGCCTCGTACTGGGCATACAGCTGCTCGAGGGTGTTCTTCACCAGGTTGAGCGAATTTCGGATTTCCTCCATCGGCAAGGGGGTGCCCAGGGCCAGATGGTCAGCCAGGTTGCGCAGGAACGTAAGAAGGTCGGAGGCCACCTCAGTCATCGGCGGGCCCTTCGGCGGCTTTCGACTCCGTTCCTGGAACCTTACCCGAGAGCTTCTTGAGGTGGCCCGACAGACGGCTGAGGTAGTCGCCGTACACGCCGGGTTGGGTGGCTTCTCGGGCCTGCTCTTCCACGATCATCTGCAGGGCTTGCTCGGACTGAATCTGACCGGCCTCGAGCCGCTGCAAGATTTCTCGCTGGTTTTGGAGCCGCTCCTCCAGCCTCTGTCGCAGCACGGCGCTCGGCCTGGATTTGCGCGGCGGAACGACCGTCAGCTCCAGCAGAGCGGTCTGGATTTCGGCTTCGAGCTGGCGGTAGAAAGCCAGCGCTTCCTCGTTCAATCGAGTCTGGCCTCCTCCTCGGTCATGCGGTCGAGGGCGATCAGAGCAATCTTGTGCAGGTCTTCAAGCTGCATCGTCTTAACCACAAACTGGCACCGTTCCACCGAAGCGACGAAAAGGGGGCACTCGCGGTAGCACTCGCAGTCTTTGAAGGGGCACCAGGGCATTGGGGAACAATTCGGCGCCAGGGAGAGGACTCTTGCCGGAAGGAGCCGGCTTGTCAGGCTGCAAACCCTTCAGTGTGGAGTATGAGATCAGCCTGGAGCCTGGCAAGGTCCTGGTGGTGGACGACGGTTTGATGAATCGAACCCTGTTGCGGCATCATCTGGGCGAAATGGGCCACCTGGTGGACGAGGCCGAAAATGGTCGCCAGGCCCTGTCAATGATCCAGGCTGCTCCGTTTGACCTGGTCTTGCTCGATCTGACCATGCCCGAGATGGATGGCCACGAGGTGCTGCAAGTGCTGCGGCAGAATGCCCTGTTGAGCACTCTGCCGGTGGTCGTGATCTCGAGCCACGAAGAGGTCTCGGTGGCGGCATCCTGCATCGAGCTAGGGGCCGAGGATTATCTGAGTAAGCCCTTCGATCCCCGTCTCTTGCGGGCCCGTGTGAACGCCTGTCTTGAGAAGAAGCGGCTGCGCGATGCCGAGAAGCGCCACCTGAGAGAGTTGACCGAACTGCGCCACGATCTCGAGATTCGCAACCGAGAGCTTCAGGCCATGAGCAAGAAGTTTGAGAAGATGGCCTTTACTGACGCTCTTACCGGTCTCCCCAATCGCCGGTTCGCGATCGAGCATGTGACCCAGTTGTGGGAGCTGTTCCGTCGCAGCGAGCAGGTTTTTGCCTGCACCATCTGTGATGTGGACCACTTCAAGCAGATCAACGACGGTTTCGGCCACGAGTGCGGCGACCAGGTCCTGGTGCATGTGGCGGCACGTCTGCGCAGCCTGGCTCGGGCCTGCGACCAGGTGTGTCGCTACGGTGGCGAGGAATTCCTGGTGATCTCGCCGGGCACCGACCTGGAGGGTGCCCGCCTTCTCGCCGAGCGCCTGCGCAGCGGCCTGGAAGGCGAAGCGATCGAGTATCCCGGTTTCAACCGCTCGATCACAGCTTCGTTCGGGGTAGCCCAGGCGGGCCCGGACCTGGAGCGGGCCGACCTGCTCCTGAAGACAGCCGACGAAGCCCTGTATGTCGCCAAAGAGAAGGGCCGTAACTGCGTCGGCACGGCTGCGCCCTGATCTTTGGGCTCCGGATGGAGATTTCAACATTGCCCGCGGACTTGACGATCGACCAAATATAGACACTTTAAAGTGTCAACATAATTGATCCAAACCTAATATATATAGCGTTTATCTTCAACTACTGGGCCTTTTTAAGGAGTCGTTCATAAAGTGTTTACTTTTCCCTATTTACTTCCGCGGACCGGTCCGGCATAATAGGTCCAGAAGAACAAAATCGTGGTTCAAAGGAGACTTCAGCCGTGAGCGACATCACCGGACTCGGACCCCAGCGCGTAGTTATCAGTCCCCAGATGCGCGAGGCGCAGGCTCTCCGGATGGCTGCGGTTCACCAGGCGCTGGAGTCGGGCCTGGTCCCGGTGCAAGGGATGTCGGCCCAGCAGGTTCACGCCCACCGGGCCTACTACGGCCAGTGCACCAGCGACATTCAGGCCGTGCGCTACTGCTGCCCCTTCCCGCAGATGCCGGGAATCATTCCGGGGGCCGAGTACTCCTGGCAGGGCCCTCCCGGACCCAACATGATGGCAAGCCTGTTCGGGTTCCCAGGCGGGATGCAGATGGGGCTCCCGATGGGCCAGATGGGGTTCCCAGGCGGTGGCTTCGGGATGGACCCGATGCTGATGATGATGATGATGCAGATGCAGCAGAGCCAGAATCAGTTCGGATTCATGATGATGATGATGATGCAGCAGCAACAGCAGCAACAGCAGATGCAGCAACTGATGTGGCTGCTCCAGCAGTTGCAGCAGCAACAGCGGCCTCCCCAGCATGGTGGCGGCGGATGCCCGCAACCTCCCCAGCCCCCGACCCCCCCCCAGCCCCCCCAGCCCCCCCAACCGCCCACCCAGCGCCAGCCGATGACCGTGGCCCGGGCCGCATCCCTCCTGCAGGCCAACTTCGACCTGATGGATACCGCCGCCGGAATCGGCTCGCGCGACGGTATCATCGGCAAGCCCGATCTGGAGGCCATCGTCTCCGGTCGCGCCCCCAATGCTTCCGAAGAGCTCAAGGAAGCCTGCAAGTACCTGCTCGACAATCCATCGATGTTCAACGCGCTGGAGACAGCCGCTGGCCAGGGCAACTGTGACGGCAAGATCGGTCGCAACGACCTGACCGCAGCCGTTCAGAAGTACTCAGGTCTCGACGCCACTCCCGACCCTGAGGGGCAGATGACGCTCGGTCGGGCCTCCGTCATCCTCAAGCGCTACTTCGACTTCCTCGACACGGCTGCCGGGCAGGGCGGAAAGGACGGCCTGATCGGCAAAAACGACCTGGAGGCCATGCTCGGCAATCCCGCCTGCCCGCCCGACTTGAAGAAAGCCATCGAGTTCCTGCTCCAGAACCCGGCCATGCTCGACGCGGTCGACACGGCGGCTCACGGCGGCAATCGGGACGGTCTGATCGCGATGGTCGACCTGGACGCCGCCATCGCGCAGAACCCCGCCGATGCAGTGGGCCCCCGAGACCAGCCGACTCAGCCCACTCAGCCCACTCAGCCCACTCAGCCGACTCAGCCCACCCAGCCGACCCAGCCCACCCAGCCGACCCAGCCCACTCAGCCCGTCGTAGACCGGGTTGCCTGCGACCAGGATGCGGTGCGCATCAACTCCTCACTGGGCACCTTCAGCAACGATTATTCGGCCATCTTCGAGGTGCTCTCCAACCGCAGCAACGCCGAGATCGCCGAGATCAGCGCCGCCTACCAGCGCCGCTTCGGGAAGACTCTCGAGCAGGCGATGCAAGACAGCACCTCGGGCTGGGCCGGAACCCTGGCGGTCAAACTGGCTCAGGGCGGGCGTGACGAGAGTGGCCAGGTCGACCCCCTGGCCGCCACCCAGGACGCCCAGCGCATCTATGACGCCGCTTACAACCAGACGGGTACCGACGAGCAGGTCTTGATCGACATCCTGGCCACCCGTTCCAAACCTCAGATCGACGCCATTGCGGCGGCCTATCAGCGGATGTATGGCCGCGACATGCTGGCCGACATCCAGAGCGACACCAGCGGCGCTCTGGCAACCGGCCTGACGGCCCAGGTGCAGCGCCGCAACACCAGCCGGGGCTAAACCCAGGTGAAAACCGAGAAGCCCGAGCCTGACAGGCTCGGGCTTCTTTCATAGCATGCAAACATTGCCAGACTTAGAGCCCGTCCAGCGAGACCGACTCCGGATCCCCGCCGCCCGCGGCCTGGTAGCTGTTGGGGTCGGGCACCAGAATCTCGATGTGGCCGGGGGTGAACAGGAAGATCTGGTCAGCCACCTTCTGGCTGTGGCCGCCGATGGCGTAGGAGATGCCTGACAAAAAGTCGATAATGCGGCGCGCCAGCTCCTTGTCGGTCTTGCGCATGTTGAGCAGAATACTCTTCTTGACTTTGAGGGCTTCGGCGATCTCGCGCGCATCAGCGAAGGAGGCCGGCTCCAGCACGACAATCTCTTCCTTGCGAGCCGAGGGCAGCCCCACCACGTTGTTGTTGCGTCGCGGTTGGGCCAGGGCGCCGGCGGGGGGACTGGGATTGGCCCGAGCCGCCGGCTGGGCCGCGGCTGCCGAGCCCGAAGTCGAGACAGACTCGGAGTTCAAGACATCCGAGGAGAAGCTGTCCTCCTCCAATGTGAAAAACTTGCGGATGCTTTCCATGATGCGAGCTCCCACGACGGGCCCACCTCCGACCAATACCTGATTGAGAAGTATTCAACAGACCGGGCGGGTCCCCTCTTTGACGGAAAAAAAACAGCGACACAGGAACGGTCGATCCAGCCGTCAGGGCACGGTACGTGGCCCAAAAATGGCGGTTCCCAGCCGCAACAGGGTTGCCCCTTCCTCGATTGCCGGCACATAGTCGGCGCTCATCCCCATCGAGAGCTCGGAGCCGTTGAAGAAAGACTGGCTCTGCTCGAGCAACTCACGCAGGCGACGAAAATGGGGCCGACTCTCCTCGGGCTTGTCGGGCGGCGGAGGAACGGTCATCAAACCGACCAGCTTCAAGCGGGTTGGGGGGCTCTCGGCGACCTTTTCGAGCAAAGGAAAGAGTTGCTCGGGCTCGATGCCGCTCTTGGTGACTTCTCCGCCAAGTCGAATCTGGATCAGTCCGGAGAGGTTCTGGCCCCGCTCGTGGCAACGCTCTTCCACTCGTCGAATCAACTCGATGGAGTCCAGCGTGTGGAGCATCTGGAACAGTTGCACCGCCAGGTGGACTTTGTTCTTTTGCAGATGGCCGATCAGGTGCCACTTTACGCCGGGTATCTGGGTGGCCTTCTGCCGTGCCTCCTGCACATAATTCTCGCCCAGATCCTCCAGGCCGGCTTCCACGGCCGGTTTGATCTCCTGGGCGGTGTGCAGTTTGGTCACGCCGATCAGCCGCACCGAGCGGGGATCGCGCCCCACCCTTACGCATGTCCGGGCAATGGTCTCCTTGATCTCAGCGAGGCGGCCCCGCACGCCGTCGACCGGAGCCACCACCGGCTCCGACTCGGCGAATGAATCGCCAAAGCTGGCAAAACCGAAGGCCACGCGCTACAGCCTGCCCGATTCCCGGGCGCTACGGGTGTCGTTCAAGGCTCAGAGCCAGTTCATGAGGGTGTCTTCGGTCATTGAGGCAGACGGCAGTTGGGCACCGGGCTCCGAAGGCCGGGTATCAGCCGGTTGCTCGGCGTGATAAGCGGCCTCCTCCTTGCTGATCAGACCCGCTTCATAGAGTCGACCCAGGGCCTGGGTGAGGGTCTGCATTCCATCGGCAGCACCCTGAGCCTGGTACTGCCCGATCTGGTGGGTTTGACCCTCCAGGATGTGGGATGCGACCATGCTGGTTCCGGTCAGGACCTCGACTGCCAGAACGCGCCCCTGGCCGTCGGCCCGGTTGAGGAGGCGCTGACCGAGAACCCCCCGCAGCGAGGTGGCCAGCATCTGTCGAACCTGTCGCTGAGCTTCGCCCGCGGCAAAGGCGTTCAGAATGCGATCCACCGCGGTGACCGCGCTGAAGGACGACATTCCGGCCAGAACCAGTCTGCCGGTGGAGGCGGCTACCACCGCGGCGCGGATCGATTCGCTGTCGCGCAGGTCGCCCACCACAATGACATTGGGATCCTGTCGCAGCGCCTGCCACACGCCTTCGGAAAAGCTGGGCACGTCACTGCCGACTTCGCGCTGGGTGATCATCGAGAGCTTGTCGGTGTGATAGAACTCCACCGTCTCCTCGACGGTGAGCACGTGTACCTTGCGGTTGTTGTTGATGTAGTCCACCAGGGCAGTCAGCGTGGTGGATCTGCCCGAGCCGGTGGGGCCGGTGACCAGCACCAGCCCGTTGCTGAGCGTGGCCAGGCGCTTGGCTACCGCGGGTAGGCCCAACTCATCCAGGCTGGGCATTTCCCCTCGCAATGCTCGGAGGGCGGCGCTCACGTTGCCGCGCTCGAAGAAGGCATTGATCCGGAAGCGAATTCCGGACAGCGAGAAGGGGTAGTCGATCTGACGGTTCTCCACCAGCCGACTGCGCTGGCTCTGGGTCATACTGGAGTAGACCAGGCGTCGGCAGTCGACCTCATTGAGCACACGCTCGCCGACCGGAATGAGCTCGCCATCGAGTCGCACCATCGGGGGCATGCCCACCTTTAGGTGCAGATCGGTGGCATTGTGCTTGATCATGACCTGCAGCAGATCGCCTACCTCAAAGCCGAGGTCTTCGGTTCCACCGGCCTCCGTGGGGTCAAAGAAGTCCTCACCACCGCCAGTGCTCCCGCCACCGCTCCCGCTCCGAGCATGGGCGCCGCGGGCCTTCTGGTCCAGCTCCTCCACCAGTCGAATGGCCAGATTGACCGTTTGCATTTGTTTCTCGGCTACCGAGGCCGCCTGGCCTACCCGCTCAGAGATTGTGTTGTAGCGACTCTCAAGGGTGCTCACGGCGTCAAGGGCGGTGCGGGCTCGCTGAGCGAGTCCATCGGCATCGCCCACGCTCGACTGCAGGTCGCTCATGGCCCGGCGCACCTCGTCCAGACTGTGGGCCGTGTGCTCGCGCTCTTGCTCGAGGGCGCGACGCATCTCGGAGACTACCGCTTCAGATGGCCCCGCCTCAATCATGGTGCGCAGCTCAGTGATCGCCACCTCGAGCTCGCTCGTCAGAGCCTGGAGGCGCTGATCCACATCGGTCAGGCGGGCCATCTGGCCCAGCTCCTGGCCCAGTCGCTCGGTCAGTTCCTCAAACTCCTGGGCTACGGCCGCGTGCATCTCGTCGAAGCGCCCGCCCAGCTCAGCTCGCGCGCCTTCGAGGCGCGACTCCATCTGGCTGACCGACCGGCCCACCAGATCATTGATTTCGGCAGGAGCCACGCGGCCCGAGGAAAGCTCGTCGCGCATGGCCCCGGCGTGGGCCATCAGCTCACTCAGACGGGCGTCGTACACGCCAAAACGAGAGTCGAGCTCCTCGCCCACCCGGGTCATCAGTTGCTCCAGTGCCAGAGCCGCCTCGGCTCTGAGCTCCTCGACCTTCAGATGGGCCGCCTCGACCTGCGCTCCGACGTTGCCCAGGAATTCGCCTGACTCGAGGCGGACGGCCAGCTGGCCCAGCTGCTGGGAGACATGGGCCTGGGTCTGCGCCAGGGCGGACATCTGACGCTCGAGCTTCTCGACATCCTCGACCAGCTCGTCGTCTTCCGGGGTCTCCAGGGACAGGTCTTTCAGCTCGCGGTGGAATTGCTCCATGCGGGCCCGCATGCCCTGAGTATCCTTGGACTGGACCTCGGCCAGCAGCTCCACCTCGCGGACTCGTGCTTCCAGGCTGGAGAGCACGTTATCGAGCTCGTCGTCCTCGTCGGACCCGAGCTCATCGCCACCGTCGAGGAGGTTCTCCTGGCTTTCCCCGATCCTCGTGCGCCTGCGCCGTCTGGCCAAATGCGTGACTCTCCTTGTCGGCCCCTTCGTCAGTCCGCAGCGCGGGCAAAAACAATCCAGGGCTTGATCTGGCGCGCTCTTCGGCGCGTCATAAACGGGTTCCTACTCCTTTCAGGGTAAGGGGCCGACCTGGGCCTCCACCCGACCCAGCGGCTCCCCGTTGCGAATGAGGTCGCGAGCGGTGGTCAGGTCCTCGGCCAGGACCCGGTCATTCTCGAGCGCGGGAACGCGTTCTCGCAGGCAGCTCAGAGCGGCCTCGGTTCCCGGTCCAAAGGTGAGGGGACGGTGGAACTCCAGCGCCTGGGCGGCGCAGATCCATTCACAGGCCAGGATCTGCTCCAGGTTGTCCACCAGTCGCTCCAGCGCGAAGGCCGCGGTCGGTCCCATGCTGTTGTGGTCCTCCTGCCCCGCCGAGGTGGGGATGGAGTCGAGACTGGCCGGATGGCCCAGAACCTTGTTCTCGTTGGCCAGAGCGGCGGCCGCATACTGCACCAGCATGAGCCCTGAATGCAGGCCGCCCTGTCGGGTCAGAAAGGGCGGCAGTCCGCTGGTATCCGGGTTGAGTAGCCGCTCTGAGCGCCGCTCGGAGATGGTGCCCAGGTAGGCCAGGGCGACTTTGGCGCAATCCAGGGCCAGGGCCACCGGCGCGCCGTGGAAGTTTCCGCCGCTCAACACCTGGCCACCTTCCGGGAAGACGAGCGGGTTGTCGGTTGCCGAGTTGATCTCGCGCTCGAGAATGCCCACTGCAAAGGCATGCCCGTCGCGAGCGGCCCCGTGCACCTGGGGCATACAGCGCAGCGAGTAGGCGTCCTGGACCCGAGCGCAATCTTTGTGCGAGGCCACCAGGGCCGAGTCGGCCAGTAGCATGCGCAGCGTCTGAGCCGACTGGCTCTGGCCCGGGTGGGGACGAACTCGATGGATATCCGGCGAGAAGGCCGTGTCGGTGCCCATCAGCGCCTCCACGCTCATGCCGCCGAGAATGTCGGCGATGCGCAGCAGTCGTCCGGCGCGGGCCAGGGCCAGACCGCCGACCGCGGCCATCATCTGGGTGCCGTTGATCAGTGCCAGGCCTTCCTTGGCCTCCAGGCAGACCGGGTCCAGACCGACCTCGGCCAGGCCTTCGGCGGTGGGCAGGCGGCGCCCCTGGTAACGGCACCACCCCTCTCCCATCAAGCCCAGGGCGATGTGTGACAGGGGGGCCAGGTCGCCCGAGGAGCCCACCGAGCCGCGCGAGGGCACCTCGGGAGTCAGTCCGGCGGCCAGCCACTCGACCAGCCGCTCCAGCACCAGCAGCCGCACCCCGCTGTAGCCCCGGGCCAGCGCATTGACGCGCAGACCGATCATCGCTCGCACCACCGTCTCGGGCAGGGGGTCGCCCACGCCGGCGCTGTGGCTGCGCACGAGATTGCGCTGCAGTTGTTGGATGTCCGAGCGGTCGATCCGCTGGCTCACCATGCGGCCAAAACCGGTGTTCAGGCCATAGACCACCTCGCCCCGGGCCACCAGGTCGTCCACCACGGCGCGCGAGGCGCGGACGCGCTCGCCCACCTCGGGACCGAGTCGGACCGCGACTTGTGGCCGGGACATGGCTTCCAGGTCGGTCAGGGTGAGCGAGCGTCCGTCCAGGACGACTTCACGGGAACGGGTTTCGATGGTCATAAGGGGCGTCAGAGCTTCTTGATCATCTGTTTGCGCTCCTCCAGATAACCCAGCTCCTCGTAGAAGCGCACGGCCCGCTGGTTGGCGCTGGTGACCCCCAGGCCGATGCGGCTCAGGCCGCGCTCGGCGACGAAATGCTCGGCCGCCGCTACCAGCGTGCGCCCTACGCCCTTGCCCCAGCAGTCGTGGCGCACCGAGACATCGAAGATCCAGCCCTGAGCTTCGCCGGTGCTGGAGTCGATCTGGCCCGCCAGCACCACGATGTGGCCCAGCAGGGAGCCATCGGGGGCTTCGGCCACCAGCACCCGGGCCCGGTCGAGTTGAAGCGCGTCCTGCAGCGTGCGCAGGTCTTCCCTGCGATAGACCCGCACCATTTCAGGCGTGGAGTCGCGATAGGGAGAGAGCGAGTGGACCACCATCTGCACCGCCAACTCGATGATGGCCGGTAGATCGTCGGCGCTGGCCGGACGCAGCCGGAAAGCTATCTCAGGCCGGGGAGCCGGGGACATCTCGAGTCAACGCAACAATCAGCTCGGCCCCGCACCCCGGGCAAGCGCAGCCTTCGTGCACAGCGACCTGGCAGAGTAGGCAGAAGATCGAGCCTTCGACCGACAAAGTCACGGGCCACACCTCCCGGGCGATGAAATTCTATCGACCGCTCCTGTCGTCGCTGAATCAGGGTTTGCGCTGCCATGGTCTGGCTCCTCCCAGGTGACCCCCCAGACTCGTCCCAACTCCCGGGCCAGCTCCTCGGGTCGGAGCTCGGCCAGACCCAGGGCCTGGAGGTCGATGACCTGCTGGCCGTCGCCCCAAAGCCGCCGGAGATTCTCCCGGTCCAACCGGCGGGGCAGGGAGCCGTGTTGAAGCAGGGCGTTCCCCCGCCGTACCTGAGCGCTGCCGGCCAGCTTGCAGCCGCGCGCCGACAGCTCTCCCAGGCGGGTGACGGCCATGCAAGAGGGATTCTGGCGCCCCGGAGGGATCTGATCGGCAGCGCAGGTCTCCACCTCGCTCGCTCCCAGCGCCCGCAGGGCCGCCGCCAGTCCGCGGGTCACTCCGCAGAAAGCCTCTCCCACCGAGAGCCGGTTGCTGTCGGGCAGGACCAGGGCGTAGGTGATCTCCTCGGCGTGCCACAGGGCGCGCCCGCCTGAGGGGCGGCGCACGCAGGGCCAGCCGGGAAAGGAGTCCTTCTGGAAGCATCCCAGCGACAGGGTGGGCTCTTGCCAGGAGTAGAGGCGCAGCACCGGCAGCGGGCTTTCGAGCAGAGCTTCATCGCGCTCCATGTTGGTCCGGGCTGGCAGGGGCGGGTCGAGCACCAGCCCCCAGCGCTCGGGCCGGGTCGCAAGATAGTCAGCGAAGGTCAATCGCGCGACTTGGCCAGGAAGACGCGGGTGCCCTGACCGGGTCGGGACTCGATCTCGACCCGGTCCATCAGATTCTTCATCAAGAAGATCCCTCGGCCGCGCTCGGAGAACAGGTCCGGCACCTCTTCGCCCCTGCCGGCCGGCTCGAAGCCGACCCCGAAGTCCTGCACCTCCACTGAGATCTCGGTGGGGGCGAAGCGATAGATCACGTCGATCCCGCGCTCCGAGCCCCCGTGCTCGATGGCGTTGTCGCACACCTCGCCCACGGCGGTCACGATGTCATAGATCTCTTCGTCGGTGAATCCGCTGCGCCGGGCGATGGCCTCGGCCTGCAACCGCACGGTGGCGGCGAACTCATTCTCGCAGGGGATCTTGAGGCGGATCTCGGAGGCCGAGCGCACCACCTCTTCCCATTTCAGGAGGGCTTTCTCCTGGCTTTCGATCACATCCCGGGCGCTCTTGACGTAGGCCGAGGAGACCTCCACGAAAAACTGGTCCATCAGGCCGTTGAGGCGACGCTCGAGGCGGAAGAGGTCTTCCGAGGCCACCGGGCGGGGGAGCTTCTGGGCCAGGGTGCGCCAGGTCTCCTCATTGAGGAAGGAAAGGCCATACATCAAGTCGGTGAAGTCGATCTGCATCTTGACCCGGCGGGCCGCGATGCCTTCCTCGAAGCTGACCAGCTCGTTGTGCCAGCGCCCGGCCTCGTCAGAGGTGGAGGCGTTGCTGCTCTGGCGTAGATGCCCGACCATAAAGGCTACCAGCCGCTCGACCGTGCGCCGCGACTCCTCGCGGGCCATCACGTCGGGCTTGTAGGAGGGAAGCTCGGCAAAGCAGCGGTCGGAAACCCGTTCGGCCAGGCCCTGCAGGTTCTCATCGAGAACGGCGGCGGCCTGGCTGAAGATGGTCCCCGTGTCGACGTCGCTACTTACGGCCCTTCCCCCTCCCAGCGCAATATGGGCTTGCGGGCCGCCCGGGCTTCGTCGGCCCGACCCACCGGCGTGTGATGCGGCGCGGTGGTGACCAGGGCAACATCCTCCTGAGCGATCTTGAGCAGCGCCTCGGCAAAGGAGTCGAGGGTTTCCAGGGCCTCGGTCTCGGTGGGCTCGATCATCAGAGCCTCTTCCACGCAGAGCGGGAAGTAGACTGTGGGAGCGTGGAATCCGTAGTCGAGCAGACGTTTGGCCACATCCATGGCCCGCACGCCCTTCTTCTCTTTCATGGTCCTGGCCGAGAGCACGAATTCGTGCATGCAGAGCCGGTCGTAGGGCATGTCGAACGCGTCCTTGACCCGCACCCGCAGATAGTTGGCGGCCATGACCGCTCCCTCGGCCACTTCTCGCAATCCGTCGGGGCCGTGGTGGCGGATGTAGGTGTAGGCTCGGACCAGCACCAGGAAGTTGCCCCAGAACATGCGCACCCGGCCGATGGTCTTGGAGGGGGTCTCGAAGGCGTAGCCCTCTCCCTGGCGGGTGGCTCGCGGGCCGGGCAGGTAGTCGACCAGGGCCCCTCGGGCCCCCACCGGGCCGGCCCCAGGGCCGCCGCCGCCGTGGGGAGTGCTCATGGTCTTGTGCAGGTTGAGGTGCACCAGGTCAAAGCCCATGTCTCCGGGACGGGCCACCCCCAGCAGGGCGTTCATGTTGGCCCCGTCATAGTAGAGCAGTCCGCCGGCTTCGTGGACCAGGCGGGCCACCTCCACGATCTGCTGCTCGAAAAGCCCGAGTGTGCTGGGGTTGGTCAGCATCAGGCAGGCTACCTCGTCGTTGAGGTGCAACTTGAGCTGCTCCAGATCCACGTCCCCCACCGCATTGGTGGGGATGGTGATCACCTCGAAGCCCGCCAGGGCCGCGCTGGCCGGGTTGGTGCCGTGAGAGGAGTCGGGAACCACGACCTTGGTGCGCTTCTCGCCCCGGTCGCGGAAGTAAGCCGCGGCCATGAAGAGGGCCGTCAGCTCGCCGTGGGCTCCGGCGGCCGGCTGGAGGGTGAAGCCGTCCATGCCGGTGATCTCCTGCAGGTCGTTTTGCAGGTCGTGCATCAGCTCCAGGGCGCCCTGCACGGCTTCCACCGGCTGCATGGGGTGAAGGCGAGCAAAGCCGGGCATCCGGGCGGTGACCTCGTTCACGCGCGGGTTGTACTTCATCGTGCAGGAGCCCAGCGGATAGAAGTTGGTGTCGATGGAGAAGTTCAGCTGCGACAACCGCATGAAGTGGCGCAGGACCTGCAGCTCGCCCAGCTCGGGCAGGGCCGGGGGGGTCTCGCGCACCAGCCCGGCACCGAGCACGGCGACCGGGTCGACCACGGCCACGCCGCCCGAGGGGGGGTGACAGCCGCGCCGACCGGGCGAGCTTTTCTCGAACAGGGTGGGCTCGAGTCTATCCACGGGCGGCCTCCAGGGTGCGGCCCAGCGCGGCCAGATCGGAGAGCAGGTTGTCCAGCTCGGCGGCTCCGTTTACCTCGGTGAAGCAGAACAGCATGGCGTTCTGGAGCTCGGGGAAGTCGCCCGCCAGGGGATAGCCCCCCAGTATGCCCCGGTCGGCCAGCTTGCGATTGAGCTCGACCGGGTCCACCGGACACTCCACCGCTACCTCGTGGAAGCTGGGCGAGCCGAACAGCACCCTGTAACCGGGGATCTCGGCAACGCGTTTCTTGAAGCTCTCGGCCAGGCTCAGGCAGGTCAGGGCCGCCTCGCGCAGGCCTTGGGGACCCACCAGGGCCAGGTAGGAGGTCACCGCCAGGGCGCACAACCCCTGGTTGGTGCAGATGTTGGAGGCGGCCTTCTCGCGCCGGATGTGCTGCTCGCGAGCCTGTAAAGTGAGGCAGAAGACGCGCCGGCCGGCGCTGTCCACGGTCAGGCCCGCCAGTCGGCCCGGCAAGCGGCGCAGATACGGCTTCTTGCAGGCCATGAACCCGACGTAGGGCCCTCCGTAGGAGGGCGGCAGTCCCAGCGGAGCCGCTTCGCCGGCCGCAATGTCGGCCCCGCATGCGCCCGGAGGCTTGAGCAGGGCCAGGCTGACCGGATCGGCCACGCTCACGATGCCCAGAGCTCCGGCCGCGCGGGCCTTCTCCATCAGAGTCGAAGTGTCTTCCACCAGTCCCAGGAAGTTGGGGTTCTGGATCAACACCGCGGCCGCATCATCCGCCACCTTCCCGAGCACGGTGCGGCCGTCTTCCAGGGGCAGCTCTTCCAGCGTGACGGCATGGGCCGCCAGGTAGGTATTGAGCACCTCGCGGGTGTGCGGGTGGACGCCCCGGGACACCAGCACACGGTTGCGGTTGGTGGTGTTGAGGGCCATCAGCACCGATTCCACGGTGGCATTGGAGCCGTCGTACACCGAGGCGTTGGCCGCATCCATCCCCGTCAGCTCGCAGATCATGGTCTGGAACTCGAAGATGGCCTGCAGAGTGCCCTGGCTCACCTCCGGCTGATAGGGCGTGTAAGCGGTCAGGAACTCCGAGCGCGAGATGACCGTATCCACCACCGAGGGACTGTAGTGATGATAGGCGCCCGCGCCCAGGAACGAGCCTCGGGTCGCCAGCTTGTTCTTGGCTGCCAGGCCCTCGAGGTGGCGGATCAGCTCGTGCTCGCTCAGGCCAGGAGGCAGCGCCAGGGGCCGTCCGAGCTTGACCGCATCCGGCAGGTAGCCGAACAGGTCGGCCGGCATCGCAAGACCGACAGCCTGAAGCATCTTCTGCTGGTCCTGGGCGGTGTGCGGAATGTAGTTCATTGACTCAGCTCTTGGCGAGCTCGCCGTAGGCTCGGGCGTCGAGCAGGGCGTTGACTTCGTCGGGGTTGTCTAACTTGACCTTGATCATCCAGCCGCCCCCGTACGGGTCCTGGTTGATCAGCTCGGGCTGGAAGTCGTCCCCGTCCGAGCTGAGGCGGGTGTTGATGGCCACCACCTCACCGTTCAGCGGGGCGTAGAGGTCAGAGACGGTCTTGACCGACTCCACCGTGCCGAAGCGCTTGTTTGCTTCGAGCCGGGTGCCCACGGGGGGCAGCTCGACGAACACGATGTCGCCGAGCTGGTCTTGAGCAAAGTGCGTGATCCCGACCTCACCTACTCCGTTGGACAGCCGAACCCACTCGTGCTCTTTGGTGTAGCGAAGATCATCTGGAATCATTGCGTAAAGCTCTCTCCTTATTAACCTGTCCCCCCTCCGACCTGCGCTCAGTTTCGGCGAACGCTGCCGGCCACGAAGGGAGGCTTGACGACGCGAGCGTTTTCAGCTCTCCCTCGCACGTCCACCTGAAGATTGGTGCCCTCAGGGCGGCAGGTGCTTTCCACGGACGCCAGGGCGATCCCTTTGCTCAGCGAAGGGGAGTAGGTGCCGCTGGTGACGCGGCCTACGTCCTGTCCGTCGCGCAGAACCCTATAACCCTCGCGGGGGATGGCCCGTCCCTCCATTAAAAGGCCTACCACGGCACGCTTGACGCCAGCTTGCTTTTGCTCGACCAGGGCCTCGCGCCCCACGAACCCCGCCTTGTCGAGCTTTACCACCCAGCCAAGGCCGGCTTCCAGGGGGCTGGTCTGTTCGTCGATCTCGTGGCCGTAGAGCGAGTAGCCCGACTCCAGGCGCAGGGTGTCGCGCGCTCCCAGGCCGATGGGGGGGACCCCCGCCCCTCGCAGGGCTTTCCAGATGGCCTCGGCGTCGCCGGCCTGGCAGTAGACTTCGAAACCGTCGTCACCGGTGTAGCCCGTGCGCGATACCAGCGCCAGCTTGCCGGCCACGGCCGCCTCCCCCTGGTTGAAGTGGTAGTAGCGGATCGTCTCCAGGTCGAGAGAGCAGAAGGGCTGAAGCTTCTCCTGGGCGTGAGGGCCCTGGATGGCGATCAGAGCGGTCGCCATGGAGAGGTCCTTGAGCTCCACGCCCTGAGCAGGGCGATGAGCCTGCATCCAGCCGACGATCTTCTCGCGGTTGGAGGCGTTCACCACCAGGATGAAGCGCTCATCCGAGAAGCGATAAGTGATCAGATCATCGAGCACCCGTCCGGCCTCGTTGCACATCGTGCTGTACTGGCACTGCATGGGGGCGCAGCGCGTCAGGTCGTTGGTGATGAGCCCCTGGATAAAGTCCAGCGCGCCCGTCCCGACGACCTCGATCTCGCCCATGTGGGAGAGGTCAAACAAGCCCGCATCCTGGCGCACGAAGAGGTGCTCTTGCTTGATGCCGGTGTATTCGATGGGCATCTCCCAGCCGGCAAAATCGACCATCTTGGCGCCTTCCTGGCGGTGTACCTCACAAAGGGGCGTTCGGAGCGTGGCGGTCGACATCGATTCAGCCTTTCTTGGGCCAGCGGCAGCAGTCCGCCGAGGCCAGATACTGATTGACCTTCGCTCCCGGAACCTGAGCTGCGAAGGTGAGGCCGGCCTGGTCGCAGAGGTTGCGAATCAAGCCCAGCAGGCGGTGCTGATACTCTTCGCAGGGCTCGGTATCCTGCCACGCGAGCGAGGCCAGGAGGTGGGTGGCCCCTCGTTCCCGGGCCCGGCCGATCATGACCTCGAGCTCGAAAAGGTCGTCTTCCTGCCCCACCACCAGGTCTTCCAGGCGCAGGGTCCAGGGTCGGGCCAGCTCGATCTCTTCCCAGGGAGCCCGCCAGCTCAGCTCGACCTGGCGCACCAACCCCAGCCAGGCCTGCACCTCGGGCTCGGGTCGCCGGCGCAAGACGATGGTGAGAGCTTCCACCGGCGGCTCGAGCCGAGCCGGGTCGGTCAGGATGCTGGCGGGGTCGAAGCGACAACCGCCTTTGCCTTTGCGAGGCGGGTCGGGGCAGCTTTCCTCAGGCACCGAAGAACTGCAGGGCCTGCTCTCGATCGCGGGCGATCTGCTCGCGCAGGGCCTCCAGGCCGTCGAAACGACGTTCTTCGCGAAGGCGGCCCAGGAAGCGCACGGTCAGCTCGCGGTCGTAGAGGTCGCCCTCGAAATGCAGCAGGTGCACCTCCAGCAAAGGAGCGGTCGCATGGCCGAAGGTGGGGCGCAAGCCGAGGTTGGCCACGGCGTTGAAGGCGGTCCCCTCCAGCTCGGCCAGCATTACGTAGACGCCCAGAGCCGGCACCACCTTCCCTTCGGGCAGGGGCAGGTTGGCCGTGGGGGTACCCAGCTCTCGCCCTCTCTGCTGGCCGCGAGCCACCGTCTGGCGCCAGCTGTAGGGGCGCCCCATGCAACTGGCCGCTTCCGAGGCGCGGCCGCGCGTGAGTAGCTGGCGAATGCCGGTGCTGGAGATCACCTGGCCCCATTGCTCGACCGGATCCACCAGGGTGATCTTGAACCCCAGCTCGCGCAACAGCTCGGGAGTGCCTGCGGCGCGATGGCCGAAGCGATAGTTAGGGCCCATGACCAGACGCTCGGCTTGCAGCTGCCCTCGCAGCACCTCGCGGGCGAATCGATCGGGTGCCATGGAGGCAAAATCGCGGTCGAACTCGCGATAGACCACCGTGCGACCCATCGATTCGATGATCTGGCCGCGCTCGGCGAAGGTGGTCAGGAGCGGTGGGGCGGAATCGGGGCGGAGCACCGTCTCGGGGTGATTGGAGAAGGTGAAGGCCACCTCGGCCCGCGCGAGCAGGGCCTGGTGCCCGCGGTGGACCCCGTCGAAGAACCCCAGCGCTACCGACGTCGGTCCGGTGGGCTGGAACTGCCCGAGCTCGATCACGACGAGCGGCGGTCGACGATGAAGGTGCTCCGGCCCGCGTTGCGGCTCTTGGCGGCGTGCTTCATCTCGGCCGCGATCTCGGATACCTGCAGCGCGCTGGTGAAGGTGCGCCGCACGTTGGTGGCCACTCCGATGGAAAGAGACATCAGGGGGAACTTCTGGACCTGGTTCTGGCGGTTGATGACTTCGATGAATCCGGCCTGGCGGTCTTCCTCGGAGTACTGGGAAGGGACCATGGCGTCGAAACGCTCTATCACCTGCGTGCAGATGGCGTCGACCTGGTCAGGATTGGTGATGTAGATGAAATCGTCGCCTCCGATGTGGCCCACGAAGTCATCCGCGCGTCCCACCTCCTCGGCGGCCCCCACCAGCACCCGGGCCACCAGCTGGATGCATTCGTCACCCTTTTCGAAGCCATATTTATCGTTATAGGCCTTGAAGTTATCCAAATCGACGTAGCAGCAGGCCATGCGCTCGTTGCGCAAGATACGCCGCGTAATTTCCTGCTCAATCGAGAAGTTGCCCGGCAGACCGGTGAGGGGGTTGGAGGCGCGCGTCTGCCGGAAGCGGAGCACCAGGCCCTCGATGCGGGCCTCCAGCTCCACCGGATCGAACGGTTTCTGAAGGTAGTCGTCCACCCCGGTGCGCAGTGCATCCAATCGGTGGCCCTGGCCCGAAGCGGTCAGCATCACCACCGGAATGAGGTAAGTAAGGCGGTTTTGGCGCAGGCGCCGGCACACCTCGATGCCATCCATCTCGGGCATCATCAGGTCGAGCAGGATCAGGTCGGGAACCTCGGCCCGGGCCACCTCGATGGCTTCCGCGCCCGAGCCGGCGGTGAGCACCTCATACTCGCGGTTGGAGCACGTCAGCAAGGTCTTGACCATCCGCAGCAGGCTGGGATCGTCGTCCACCACCAGAATTTTGACCGAACGAGCCCAGCTGCGTTCGGTCTCGGGAAGCTCGGAGCTCAGTGACACAATCCTCAGGGGTTGACGACGAAAGCGTCGATTCCCTGCTCGCGCAGCTTTTCAAGCTGCGATTTGGCGTCGTCCGTGCCTGTGAAGCCTCCTCCGCGCACGCGGTAGACCGTGCCATTATCGGTGGGAACGGCTTCCAGGCGTGCGTTCTGCCCCTGCTTGGCAAGCTCGTCGATCAACTGCTTGGCGTTCTCTTCGCTCGAAAAGGACCCAAACTGCAACTCGACGGCATCCGAGGCGGGAACGGCCGGAGTCGGAGTCGGAGTCGGCTCGGCCGGAGTCTCGCTCTGCTCCGGGGTAGGAGCCACCGAAACGTCGGCCGGGGTGGCCTCGGGAGCCGGAGGCTCAGCGGTGGCGGCCGGTTTGGGCGTGGAGGTGGCGGTGGCCTTGGCGTCCGGCGGGACAGGCGAGGCGGTCACGACCTCCTGAGGCTGCGAGCGGGGCTTTTCGCCGGTGAGGCGAGCCCGCTGACGGTCTACCTCTTCCTGCAGCTTGGGGTCGACTTTCTGCCAGGGACGAGGGCGGGCGCCACGCATCAAGTCTTGCTTGAACTCGGTGGGCTCGGTCTCTTTGCCGGACAACTTGCCGATGGCGTAGTTCCCCAGCCAGTTGCCGGCCACCAATGAGACCCAGATGACGACGATGGTGGCCACCATCACCTTGGGCCAGAATCCATCTTGTGAACGCTCTCTCCTCGACATCGCGCAAAACCTGCCTCAAACTGCTCGCCCCTGGGGCGGGCCCACTATAGCACAGGGCTCAAGAATGTGCCAGGGATTGAATTCTCTTCAGCACCCAAGATCCCTCTCCCAGAAGTCGGCCACGTCGAGAGCGGCTTGAGCGGCATGTCGGGTAAGCCGGAGAGGATCTTCCAGGGCCTGGCGCTGGGAGTCGCTCAACGGCTCGAGCAGCTCGGGCCCCAGCAAACCCAACAGAGGCAAATGCTCCTTCTGGGCCTGCAGGCTGAGCCGGCGGACCGTCTCGTGGGCGTCGGCGATTCCCAGCCAGCTGAAGAGGGTCTGGGCGGGTCCTGAGATGATCTGGCCGGTCAGTCCCAGATTGTGCTGCATCTGCTGGCGGTCGACGTATAGGCCCGAAAGACCTCGGGCCGAGCGGCGGGCGGCCACCGAGAGGCCCAGCACCAGGCGGGGCAGGAAGCGAGCCGAGGCCGAGTTGGAAAGATCGCGCTGGTGCTCGGAGATCTGATCCAGGTAGCAGGTCACGATCTGGGGCATGAAGACCTTCCAGAGGCTCTTGACGTTCTCCCAGGTGATCGGGTTGCGCTTGTGGGGCATGGCCGAGGAGCCTACCTGGGAGCCCTCGCGGTAAGCCTCGGCTACCTCGGCCAGCTCGGTGCGCTGCAGGTGGCGCAGGTCGTCGGCCAGGTTGGCCAGCACCCCGAAGGCGGCCGTCAGGTGGTGGAAGACCGCCAGGGCCGGCTCGGGGTGGGTGATCTGGGTGGAATTGCGGGCCGGTTCCAGACCGGCCAGGGCGAGCACCTCTCGCTCTACCGCGCGTGGGTCCTCAAAGAGCAGCCCCAGCGTGTTGTAAGCCCCCACCGCTCCGCTGAACTTGCCTCGAAGCTCGCTCAGCGAGCGCTTGAGCGACCCGATGCAGAAGCCCAGCCGATCGAGGTAGACCGCCATCGCGTGCCCGAAGGTCACGGGCTCAGCATGCTGGCCGTGGGTGCGGCCCACCTGGTGGGTCTGGGCTTCCTGGCGAGCCAGCCGAATCAGCTCGCCGGCCACCGCCTCCAGGGCCGGCAGGGCGATCTCGCGACAGCCGTCGCGCAGTCTCAGGAGATGGGCGTTGCTGAGGATGTCATAGGAGGTGGCGCCCAGGTGTACGTAAGGCCGCAGCTCCTCGGGGCAGTAGCGGGTCATCACGTTGACCACGGCTTTCAGGTCGTGGTGGACGCGGGCTTCCTCCTCGGCGATCTCTTGAATGCGGATGTCGGCGCAGCGCTCCTCGGCCTCGTCCACCAGGTTCTCAGCGAAGCGGCCGTGGCGAGAGAGCACTCGCAGCCAGTTCAGCTCCAGACGCACGCAGTAGTCGAGATAGAGGGCCTGGTCGGAGAGCAAGCGGCGGGCGGGCTCGAGCAGTTGCTCGGGCTCGAGGTAGCGGGCCACCAGGGGGTCGGGGAAGTCTAGCATAGCCTGTCAGGCTATCGCCTCGGCAGGGCAGGATTCCTTTCGGCTCCGGGCGCACAAAAGCGGCATGTCCGTTTACCAGGCCAATCACATGCAGGTCGAGGTGGCCGCCGGCCATGTGGCCGCCACTTGGGACCCAAGTTATCTCCAGCGCGTCAACTACGCCGATGAGGACCTGGTCCTCCGGGTTCTCGACCAGAGCCAGCTCAAGCACGCCTTCCGGGTCAACTACCTCACCCAGAAAGAGCTCTTCCTGGAGCCGGGCGGCTATCGAATCGAGCTGGCCCGGACGTTTCGCCCCGAGGTCGAGGTACGCACCACCCACGACCAGGTGCCCGGCGTGGTCTGGCTGCAGGACAGTCCCGGCAGCCAGGTCATTCTGTGGCCCGGGCTGGATTGGGCCGCCATCGAGCACGAGGTGTCCTCGCTCCATCACCTGCACTGGGATACCCAGGCCCAGGTGGCCCTGAGGGTGACCTGGGCGGACGGCGCCGTCAGCTGGTTCGAGGTTCCCGAGCGTGACCACCTTTACCTCGAGGGGCGCATCCGCCACGTCGAGCTGTGCGTGCGCCGGCCCAACGAGACAGTGCCGCTCAAGACGCTGTTTCTGGCTCGACGTCCTCCGGTCGAGCCGCTCGAGGTGCTAGCCGCGGTGGACTTTACGGTCAGCCCCCCGGCGCCATCGCTCAGCTTGATTCGCCAGATCGTGGAGACAGACACCCTGCAGCTGAAGGCGGTGTGGTCGCTGCCGGAGGCCCCCAGGGGGCTCAAGCTCCAGTTGGAAAAGGACGGTCAGACCTATCGAGAGCATGAGGACCGGCCCGTGGAGGCCTCCGGCGACTGGTTCTTCTGGGGTCTCGAGCCGGGCCGTTACGTGGCCCGCCTGGTGGCTCGCAAGAAGACGGTGCTGGTGTCGCGCCCGCTGACCCTGCCGCGGCGGCCCAACCGGGTGGTGCTGATGCCCAACTCCGAAGAGTGGGTCTACTGCTACTGGCACGTCGAGGCGTCCAGTTGGCAGACGCTGTCCGACAAGCACGGCGACCTGCTCGGCCGGGTGCGTTGCCAGCTCAAGGTTTTTCACGAGTGGGGCGGAGCCATGCACCACCAGCCCGAGCACGACCGCGAGGTCAATCTGGACGCGTCGCGCGACTATTACCTGCAGCTTCCGCCCGATCGCGTCTATCGGGTGCAGCTGGTGGCCTGGATCGACGGCTGGAAGGAAGAGCCGCTGACCGAGCTTTCCAATCCCGCCCAGACCGGACGCCTGAGCCACGGTACGAACCCGGTTTCTTACTCTCGGGTGGAGATGCGCGGGGATCATCCCACCGCGCGCCCTCTGGAAAGCCCGCGGGGCACCTCTCACTACTCGCTGGGCTACCTGCTGCTGCACCTGCACGCCCACCTGCCCTTCATTCCCGACCCCGTGAACTTCGGCCAGGGCGACAAGTGGCGCCCCGAGGGCTATCCGCAGGAATGGTACGCCGAGGCGGTGCGCGAGACATACCTGCCCTTGCTCGAGATCATGGACGCCCTGACCAACGAGGGAGTGGACTTCAAGCTCTCCATCGACATCTCGCCCCCGCTGGCGGCCATGATGAAGAGCCCGCGCCACCAGGCCGACGTGGTGGAGACGCTGGACCGCCTCTCGCGCCTGGCTCGCCTGGAGGTGGCCCGCACCACTCGCGAAGAGCCCCACTACGCCACCGCCGCCCGCATGCACCGGCGTCACCTGGCCCGCTGCCGGGACGTCTACCTCGGCTGGGGGTGCGATCTGACCCGGGCCTTCACTTACTTTCAGGAGCGCGGCAAGCTGGAGATCTGCACCTGCGTGGGCACCCATCCCATGCTGCCTCTGTGGCAGATGGTGCCCAGCGCCATTCGAGGCCACTGTCGGGCCGCCGCCGAGTTTCACGAGCAGACTTTCGGGCGGGCCTCGCGGGGCGTCTGGCTGCCCGAGTGCGCCTATGCGCCCGGCGTGGAGCGTTTCCTGGAGGAGGCTGGCTTTGCCTACTTCTTCAGCGAGGGAAGCACCGTCACCCGGGCTGACTCGCCGGCCGAGTTCGGACTCAACGCCCCCGTCTTCGTGCGCGGCTCGCGCGTGGCCGTGCTGCCGCGCGACCCCGAGACCAGCGAGCAGGTGTGGAGCGGAGAGATGGGCTATCCGGGCGATCCGGACTATCTCGACTTTCACATCCGGGGTGGCCCGTTCAAGTACAACCGCATCACCGATCGCGGAGGAGGCCCCAAGCAGCCATATAATCCTGAATGGGCCTCCGGCAAAGCCTTCAGCCAGGCCGAGCACTTCATCACCTGTCGCAACGCCCGCTTTCGCTGGCTCAGCGGCCAGATGTGGAAAAAGCCTCTGATCGTGGCTCCTTACGACGCCGAGCTGTTCGGCCATCACTGGTACGAGGGGCCCCAGTTCCTCTACAACCTGTTCAAGAAGCTGCACTACGACCAGAACCAGACCGAGCTGACCACTCCCTCGGCCTATCTGACCGAGAATCCTACCGCTCAGGAGATTTTTCCCAACGTCTCCAGTTGGGGCGACAAGGCGACCTTCGAGAAGTGGATGTCGGGGGCCACCTCGTGGATGTACCGCCACGCTCACGAGGCCGCCGAGGAGATGGGCCGGATGGCAGCCCTGCAGCCGCCCGACGGGCCGATTCGGCGCATTCTTTGTCAGGCCGCTCGCCAGCTGATGGTGGCCATGTCCAGCGACCTGCCTTTCGTGATCTCCAACGGCCACTTCGTGGACCGCATGAAAGGGCAGTTTTTCGGGGCTCTGGCCGACTTTTGGCGCCTGTCGGAGATGTTCTGGCTGGCCCATGAGGGCCAGGAGGTCGAGCTCGAGTTCGTGCGCCACCTGGAGCTGGTCAACTGCATCTTCCCGAGGGTCAATCCTGACTGGTTCCGCGGCTGACTGGGAGCCGACCTTCGCCTGCTCTTGCAAGAATGCAGCTAAGGACCGGTCCGATTTGACTTGCAGGCATCACGTGCCTACAATGAATGTATGCAGAGCAAGTCCAATGAAGCCATTCAGCTAACGGTCCGCGGTGTACCCCAACAGGTGGCCGAGACGTATCGTCAGAAAGCGCACCGTTCCGGCAAGAGCCTCAATCGTGTGTTGGTAGAGGCATTGACGGCCGCTGCTGGACTGGGCAAGGAACAGATCCGCTATCGTGAGTTGTCCGATCTGGCGGGCACGTGGGTCGAGGATCCGGCGTTCGATGCCGCCATTGCGGAGCAGCAACGGATCGACGAAGAAATGTGGGCTTGAGGCTCGCACTTGATACCAACCGATACACCGACTTTGCCAGAGGCGTGCCCGAAGTCGTCGAGCGCCTGGAGACGGCCGAGGAGGTTCTCGTCCCCTTCGCGGTTCTAGGTGAGCTGAGAGCCGGCTTCCTGGCGGGAACTCGAGCTGAGTCCAACGAGGGTGTCCTGCAAAGGTTCCTGAGTCGGCCCGGGGTAGCCGTTCTGTATCCCGATCAGGGCACAACCCATCAGTATGCTCGCTTGTTTCTGCAGCTTCGCCGTCAAGGCACGCCTATTCCACTCAACGACCTCTGGATTGCCAGCCTCGTCTGTCAACACGATCTCACGTTGTATGCTCGGGATAGCCATTTCGACCATCTTCCCCAACTGGCTCGGCTGGACTGATGGCCTTGCATGTCCACGCAGGTTTATCCCCAGCGCGACCGCCCAGGGAGCCTCTCCTATCAAGATCAGTTCCTCCTTACAGGCCTTCGGGGGGGGTGTATCGAATACGCTTCGGCCGGAAGACGGGTCAGGCCCGTTTTCCCCGCCGGCCCGAGCGGCCGAACAGGAAGGGGTGCCCAGATGGAGCGCAAATTCGAATATCGAGGAAGAACCTTTTTGCGGGTTGGCGAGCAGTGGCTCGACCGAGACCGCTTGATCGTTTCCGACCAGCTGGCCTCAAAGCTGTGCACGGAGTTTGGCATACAGAACGTGCCCGAGGAGTCCAAAGCCAAGACCAAAGCCAAGGCGAAAGCCAAGGAGAAGGCGGAGAAGGCCGAGGCAAAGGCGGCTAAGGCGTCCAAAGCGGCCGCCTCCAAAGCGGCCGCGGCGGCCACCAAAGCCCCCGCCAAGCCCAGGCGCAAGAAAGCCGATCAGGTCGAGGCCGCCGAGTCAGCCTGAGGCCTCACCACCGGAAGGCCGGCCTGTTGCCAGGCCGCGATCCCACCCATCAGGTCGGTGACGCAGGCGCGTCCGTGCAGAGCCAGCACCGAGGCCGCCATGGAGCTACGATACCCGCTGGCGCAATGCACCACCACGGGTCGCTCGGCGGGAACCTCATCCAGGCGCTGGTTCAGTTCGGTCAGAGGAATGTGGTGCGCGCCTTCCAGGTGAGCTGAGCGCCATTCCTCGTCGCTGCGTACGTCCAGAACGTAAGGTGGCTCAGGGCCAGCCAGCTGCTCGGCCAGTTGCTGAGGCGATAAGCGGGCCTGGCTGGAGCGGTGCTCGGGGGGGACGAAGCAAGCCCCTCCCTCCAGGTAGCCGGCCACGTTCTCGAAGCCCACCCGACCGAGCCGCGTGATGGTCTCGACCTCGCGTCCCACGGGGGCGATCACCACCAGCGGACGCTCCAGGTCGAGCAGAGAGCCGGCGAACTGGGCGAAGCGGCCGTCCAGCCCTACGTTGACGGCGTTCTTAAGGTGGTGCTCGGCGAAGTCGTCGGGCATGCGGGCGTCCAGTATTTGAGCGCCGGCTTGCTGAAGCTCAAGCACACGCTCGAAGCTGAGCGGTCTGTTGGCGTTGCGCACGGTATCGCCCAGATCGGCGCGCTCACTGCGGTTGAGCCGGGCGTCGTGGGCGAAGTAGGCGGGCAGCTCCGGGAGATCGCGGGTAATGGCCTGAACGAAGGTGGCTTTGTCGGTGGGCTGCAGCATCGGATTCTCGGCCCGTTCGCGACCGATGGTCGAATAGCGCTCACTCGTGTTTCCCGAGCCGCACAGCGACCCGGGTCCGTGGGCGGGGTAGACCCGGGTATCGTCGGGCAACCGCATCAGTTTGCCGTGCAACGAGTCGAAGAGCTGACCGGCCAGCTCTTCGGGAGGAATTCCCTCAGAGACGGCCAGATCGGGCCGTCCCACGTCGCCTGCAAAGAGCGTGTCCCCGGTCAAGACGGCTTTCGGGACGTCGCCTTCGTAAGCCACCAGCGAGATGGCCTCGCTCGTGTGGCCAGGCGTTTCCAGAACCTCCAGGCGTGTGTTGCCGTAAGCGATAGTGTCGCCCTCGCGACGAGGCAAAAAGGGATACTCGGGCCGGGCCTTCTCGCCGAGTGAGATAGGAGCACCGGTCCGTTTCTGCAACTCGAGGTGGCCTGAGACGAAGTCAGCGTGGAAATGCGTCAGCACGACCTCCTTGATGGTCACGCCCATGGCCGCGGCGTCCTGGAGATACTCGTCCACGTCTCGCTGGGGGTCGACCACGATGGCGCTCCTGGTGGCCTGGTCGGTCACCATGTAGCTGGCATGCGAGAGACAGCCCAGATAATACTGCTTGATTTCCATTCCGAGGGCATTCTAGCGCGGTTCTTGGCGGGAAGGGTTTCCGGAAGGTAAATCGTTCGCCGTGTTCACGGTCTGGCAACAAATCGTGCCGGCGTGGCGCAAAATGACCGGACAGCCAGACAGTTCGGTCACGGTTGTTCATCTCCCGGAAACAAGTTCACAGACTCTTAGCAACCCGTTAACATCCCGTTCATCTGGGGCGGGTATGATGGTCAACGGACCGGTCCATCCCCTTTTCCGAGGCTGCACACAAAGAAAGCCCCGGCGTCACTACGTTCTGGAGAGGTGATCGGACCCATGGCCACTGGCGTGCATTCCCGCCTGCAGACCGGGCGGACGAATCCCAAGACCCCTCAAGCTCCCTGGTACTTCGAGCTGCCCCGCCGCGCCTGGACGGCGCTGACTCCTCGCAAGCGACTGGTCCTCGTCGGCGGCGTGCTGGCGCTGGTCAGCGGAATCGTGTTGTTGGGCCAGGCGCGGTCTGCCAACTCTCCCCGCGAGCTCTACTCCTTTGCGGTGGCTCCCGTCGAGCTGCGCGACATGGCCCGCGAGCTCTCGCTGGTGGGCATCAGTCACGAGCTGAACGCCGAACAGGACAACCTTCTGGTGGCGCCGACCGATCACAAGCGAGCCCTGCAGCACCTGCGCCACTTCGGCTTGCCCCGAGCTCGTGTCGAGCTGGTGGACACCCCCCCGGGCCCCTTCGAGCAACCCTCCGAGGATGATCGTCTGGCCCGGCTGCAAGAGCGCCTGCGGGTCGATTTGCGCCAGTTTCCGGGCGTGGCCGACGCCTCGGTGCAGCTGGCCCTGCCGCCCAGCGACTACTTTCCGGGCGATCACGCTCCCCCCACCGCCTGCGTGAAGGTGGAGATGCAGCTGGGCCAGACGCTCAATCGCTCTCAGGTGGACGGCATGGTGGCCGTGGTGTCCGCCAGCGTCAGCAACCTCAAGCCCGAGAACGTGACCGTGGTGGACCAGCAGGGACGGGTACTGACGGCCAGCGCGGCCAACGCCGAGCAGGAGCTACTCGGCTCGCTGCAGGCCAGCCTGGAGCTGAGCCTCAATCAGCGCGCTCAGAGCCTGCTCGATCGCTGCCTGGGTCCGGGCCACGCCTTTACCAGCGTGACGGTGGAGCTGGATACCTCCGAGATCGAGATTCGCAAGCAAGACGTTGGCGGACCGGAGCACTACGTGGTGCTGCAGTCGCGCAAGGAGATCGAGGAATATGGAGCTTCCTCGCACGAGGAGGAGGCTACCCAGATCAGCACCGGCCGCGATGGCCGCAAGTATCGCAAGATCGGCGAGATCACGAAACGCGCCCACGACGTCAACTACTTCGTGAAGGTGGATCGCATGCCGCGCATCGCCCGCCTGAGCTGCGCCGTGGCTCTGGACCGCGAGGCCCAGGCGGCCCAGGTGCGCGAGCTGGTCAAAGGCGCCATCGGTCTGGACGAGACCCGGGGCGACTTTCTGACCGTGCAGACCATCGCCCCGCCCCTCACCCCGGCGGTGGTCGCTCCTGGCGCCGAGCCGCCCTCGGTGGCGCCAGCCCCTACCTCGCAGCTCTCGCTGACCTCGCTGGCGGCCGGCTTCCTGCTAGCCGGGCTGGTGGCGCTGGCGGCCAGCGCCATGGGCAGCTCGCGCCCGCGCCTGCAACTCGAGATGGAGAGCCGGGAAGGTCCGAGCGGCCTTAGCGAGCTGAGCCAGACGCAGGTCTTACCCGAGACAAGCATCCGTCAGACCCGGCGCGTCGAGGAGCTGGTGCGCCAGGTGCCCAACCGGGCGGCGGCTACCCTCAAGGAGCTGTGGCTGCAGGAAACCTAGAGCTCGCCCGCCTTCGACCCGTCCATCGTCCACAGCCGGACGCGGCCTTCCTCGTCTCCGGTCGCGATCCGGTCTCCCAGAGGGCTGACGGCCACCCGGGTCACCCCTTTGTGGCCCTCGAGACTGAAAGCCAGTTGCCCGTTGCTCACGTCCCAGACCCGCGCGCTTCCGCGATAGGGGCTCTGGTCATAGTTGATGCCCCCCGCGATGAGCCTGGTCCCGTCTGGAAACCAGGCCAGCGAGTGGAGTTGCTGGGAGTCGTCGGTCAACGTCTGGACCAGCTCGCCGCTGGTGATGTCATACAGGCGCACCTGGCTGCCCGCCAGGGTGGCCAGGTAGCGGCCATCGGGACTGAAGGCCACTTCGGTGACCCAGCCGGCGTGGTCCTTGAGCTCCAGGATTTTCTCCTCGGTCATCATCTGCCACACGCGAGTCGTCCTGGTGCGATCCCCCGTCACCAGGAGATACCCGTCGGGGCTGAAGGTCACGCTGTAGACCGGATCGGCCGGCTCACGAGCCGACCACTGGCGCGTTCCGGGCCCGACGTTCCAGAGGATGGCCAGGCCCTCATTCCAACCGCTGGCGGCCGCGATCTGTCGCCCGGTAGGGCTGTAGGCCACCTCCCACACGTGTGAGGAGCATCCCGTCAGGGCCAGCTGCTTCTTGCCCGTGGTCAGGCTCCAGAGCACCACCGAGCCGTCCTCCGAGCCTGTTACCAGAAACTTGCCATCGGGCCGGAAGGCGATCGAGCTGAAGCGCTGTTTCCCCTTCAGGCTCAGGGCCGCCCGCCCGGTGGCCAGGTTGAAGACCTGCATCAGGCCGGGATTCTCAAAGCGGGCCCCGGGTCCGACCCCGGCCACGGCCAGCATCCCACCGGCGGGACTGAACTTGAGATCGGTGATCATACTGACTCGCTCGGGGGCCGCCGGGGCGTGCAGCATGACCAGACAACCCAGCAGAATGGCCAGCAGAGCTCGTTTGGAAGACATCCGTCAGGTCCTCGCCTTCGTTCGGGGATTCACCCGTCATGGTGGACCCTGTCAGGCCGGGCGCCTATGATCGAAATCAGCGCTGGGGCAGTTCGTCGGTGACCTGGTCGAAGTCGATCGGCTCGAACTGGCGGGCGGTGCGGCCCGCAAGATGCCCGACCGCGTCCACCATGGCCTCGGGGGCGCGATCCTTGTCGAAGATGTAGTGGAAGATGGGCTGAGAGATTTCGCGCACGTGGGGCCGGCAGGCCTCCACCAGCTCCTCGCAGTCGAACAGCTTGCCGTCCTCGAGCCCGCCGGGCGGACGGACCAGCTCCACCAGGTCGGTCTCGGGCAGCACGATAGGGCCGAGACCCTTCCAGGTAGCCACCCGCAGCACCTGGCTGTCGCTCTTGCGCAGCAAGAGGCGAATGGGGGGCACCTGCATGCCGTTCTTGGCATAGCGGCGCCGCATTTCGGGGTAGAGCGTCATGTACTCCCAGGAGTCTTCCAGCGCCTCGGGTGAGCAGAAAGCGGGAGGATGGCCGTCCTCGGTCAGCTCCTCGATGGACTGGCGGTTGCCGTCCTGCCAGGCCACCAGCAAGGACTCCACGGTGGGCACGAAGGGACGCGTGGGAGGGCGCGGCTCGAGCACCTGCACGTGGGCGCGCAGCTCGCGGGCGACCGAGACGGCCAGCGGCAGCGCTTCCAGGGCAAAAAAGCGCGGAGTGGGCTGGAGCATCTCGAAATCGAGCCCGATGTCGCCGGTCTCGTGCGGCTCGTAGCTGACGAAGCGGCAGTGGACGCCGGTGTCGGGGTTCTGGTAGTAGTGGCTGCGCTCTCCCTGGGTCTTGGAGGGGCGCGAGGTCAGCGGGCCGCTCAACTCGAGCGCTCGCTCAACCTCGCGAAGACCGACCGGTCGGCGGTCGGTCGTGGTGACGTAACGGAGCAGAAAGGCCATATTTTTGAACCGCGTTGGGCTTCGCCGGGCTGGCTCGAGGACCCTTTGAGGTCCTCAGGGGACTTCCGGCTCGAGGGTGGGCGGAGGGGGCGGATCCTTCTCCAGCAGGTAGAGCCGCACCTGATAGGGAGACAGCTGCAGCTTCAGGGCCC